>Ga0209491_10000944_pt1 | contig 58016 bp, 49 predicted proteins | sample BON02_FD_187213 | JGI IMG/M metagenome (GOLD analysis project Ga0209491, IMG submission 187213) | Freshwater microbial communities from Lake Bonney liftoff mats and glacier meltwater in Antarctica - BON-02 (SPAdes) (version 2) | ecosystem: Environmental > Aquatic > Freshwater > Ice > Glacier... | reverse complement strand
ATACCTCGCGATGTTGAAGCAAGGTTTGGTGGAATTTGATGATCGATCCGTCTGGTAGGGGCGGAAGATCATCTTGGAATTCTTGCGCCCCTGCCGGGGCGCCCTGCTTGCGCTTTCGTCCGACCCCGGGTTTCACCCGGGGCTACGGACCCGTCACTGGAAACGCCCCTGGGACCTGAGCCCAGATCAGTGTGTCTCACAGAAGGTGATGGACAGCCTTGGGGGCGAAACCGTAGCTCGAGGAACCGGATGCGTTCATTGCGCTCGTCCGGATCTGTGGGGGGCGTCGTTTGACCTTCGGGTCAAGCGGCCTATCCCGGAAGCAATATGGCGATGGCGTTTTCTGCTTTATGCACGCCGGGTCCGAGGTAGGGTGGCGCCTTCCGCATAGCAAGCAAGGTGCTCGAAGAAATCACCCCCTTTCCCCCTTTCCGATAACTTCAAGCGGCCCACCCCAAAAGTGAATTCCTGGAATAAGCAATATGTTAAGAAGAACAATTAGATCGATGCTCGTGGCCTCAACCGCCCTGTCCTCCAGCAGTCTTGCTGTCAATTACACGTGGACCGGTGCAAATGGGGACGGTAACTGGAACAATGCCCTGAACTGGGATGCCAACGGGATCCCGCTGGACGATGCGCCAGGCACCGGTAACGACGCAGGCTTATCGACGAACTACATGGACTCGATCACTTTCACAGGTGCCGCTCTGCCCACCGCAAACATCCCCGGGTGGGGAGGGCGCGACGCAACCAGCGGCAACGGACTATCCAGCACGCCCCCAATGCATTTCAACAGCGGGGGCTCCATCAACATCATTCTCGACGGGCGTGAAGGCGCGATCTGGACCAATGCTCCGGCAAATCGTAACATCATGACCATTGGTGATGGCATTGGCGGGGGAATCGAAGATGTCGAAGTGACGCTGGATCGTGCAAGCGCATCGGGTAATTTGGTTCTAAGCAGGCACGGCAATGACGTGACCAACAATTTTAAGGTCAACGCGGACGGCACACTGACTTTCGCCAAGGGGATCGACATGAACAATGGCGAGGGCCGTGTGGCGAGAATCACCATCGATGGTGGCACGGTGAGGGTAAACGGTGTCATAATCGACTGCACAAACAACGTGAATAGCATTGTCGACTTCACCGCCAACGGGGGGTCGTTCACGGCCGAATTTGGAGGTGATTTTGCCGACTTCGTTGCGCTTACTGCCAGCCAGGGTGTTGATTTCATCAACAACTCGGGAGGTGCGCTACAAGCCGTCGACAACCTCGATGGCTCCTTCACGGTGAGCACGGTTGGTCTGACCAATCCAAATTACTGGACTGGTAATGGCGGGACGACATGGGACGAGACCGCGACGGTGAATTTTACCACCAACGATAAGGCCGAGGCTCTCATGGAGGACACCTTCGCGAATGCCAAGGCGCTTCACGACAAGGTGACTTTTGCCGATTTCTATTGGGACAACGATGTGGCAACCCCGGTGACCCAGAACCTCGTCACGATCGACACAGACGGAGTGGGAACTTCCTTGGTCGATTTCTCGAACAAGGCGCTGGCCTACACCGTGGACAGCACGGATGCCAATGGAATCAAAGGAGGCACCGAGGTTCACATCAGGAGCGGGGGGACGGTCACCCTGCGTGGAACTCATTCCTACCATGGGAATACTCTGATCAGTTCTGGAAGCACGTTGAAAGTGGGCGACGGCGCGGTCGATGGATCGATCACGAACTCCAATGTTGATAACAATGGTTTGCTCTCGTTCACTCTCGCCGGGGCCCTGGCTCAGAATGGTCTGATCAGCGGCCAGGGTGCGGTCACCAAAGCGGGTGCGGGGACTCTGACAATCGCCCAGGATGGCAGCTATTCAGGCACCACGACCATCAGTACCGGCAGCTTGCGGCATTTGGGCACCAGCCGTTCCTCGAACTATGTGATCTCCGGAGGTGCGATGGTGGAGTTCGACTTCGGAGTGGACATGGACATGCCAGCGGACACGGTGTTCCAAGGGGCCGGGACCCTCAAAAAATCAGGAGGAGGAACGGCTGTTTGGAACTCCCCGTCCGCGACCTTTGAGCTTGGTCCGGGATCATTGATTGACGTCCAAGGTGGCACGCTGACCGGCGGGTCGCAGCTCAATGAAGACTGGACCGCCAATCGATCCGATCTGCAGGTTGCTTCGGGGGCCACCTTCGACGGCGTGGAGGCCAATGTCCGGGTCGATGCGCTCAGCGGATCCGGCACGATCAAGTCGGGCAGTTCTAGATCGTCTTACCGGACCTTCACCTTCGGAGTGGACAATGGCAGCGGGACCTTCGCCGGTTCGTTGCAAAACAGCTCAAAACAACCCAGGTACCCGGCCAATTTCACCAAGGAAGGGAGCGGCACGCAGGTCCTCACGGGGGTCAATACCTACGGCGGGTCGACGATTGTGAAAGGCTCAGGGGCCTTGTTGATCAATGGCGACCACTCAGGAGCCACGGGCTTGATCACGGTGGTGCAGGGAGCCACTCTGGGAGGCCATGGAATGCTCGGCGGTCCCTGTGATGTCGATGGCTTCCTTTCTCCCGGAGCTTCAATCGGTGTCTTCAACACCTTGGATATCGTGCTCGACGGAACCTTGGTCATTGAAGTCGATGGGACGGCTTCCGATCGATTGTTCGTCGCAGGATCTCTTGATCTAAGCGGAACTTCCGTTCTCAAGGTCTCAGAGATTGGAGCGGGCGCAACCGGGTCGGCTTACATCATCGCGAGCTACACCACCCTGACGGGCACCTTTGCCAGTGAAATCGTTCCACCGGGATTCGAGGTGGACTACAACCACCAGCCCGCCAATCAAATCGCCTTGGTCTCTGACGGGTCCATCGCCGATACGGATGGAGATGGGATTCCCGATCCCTGGGAAACGGCGCAATTCGGAAATCTCGGAACGGCGAATGCCACAAGCGATTTTGATGGGGACGGGGCATCTGATTTCACCGAGAATCTCTATGGCACGGATCCAAAAGATGCCGGAAGCCAGTTTATCATGACGGTGGCCCAAGACAGTGGTAATATGGTCAAAGTGACCTACGGCCCGGTGAAAGCGGGCCGGTCCTACAGCGTCGTGGCCACTTCGGACCTGGGATTATACAACGTGTTGACGGGATCCACCTTTGTTCCCATCCGCGATGCCCCAAGCTATACATATATAGATCCGGGCGATATCACCGCCGAGTTTTATCGGATCGCCGTGAGCCTCACTCCCTAGATCCGTGAACCTCCGCCATCCGTTGCCATTTGCTTAAGACCGACCCGCCCTGCTTTTCTTACTGATCACATTAGAGATTCCATGAACAAGAACGCTACCATCCTCGGGGTCATCCTCATGACTTCAGGAGTTCCCACCCCTCTTCGGGCTGCGCCGACTATCGGAAATCACTACCAGCTGAACGGGAGCGCCCTCGAGGCTCAAGGATTCGGGAAAGGATCCCTGCAGGGCTTTGGTTCAGAACCATTCATCCCCGGACAGGTCGGCCCGAAGGCCTTACGCTTTGGCAACCCCGGCCAGTCAGTGGCTCTGCCATCCTTCTACATTGGATCGGCGCTTCCGGCGGTGTCCGTCAGTGTCTGGATCAATTCAGTCCACGGGGATGACCAAGTCATCGCTTCTTTTGATCGCTCGCAATTCTGGGAATTGAGCATCAACGGAGCGGCCGCCGGACCGGGTCAGATCGGGTTTGAAGTACGGACCAACGAGGGGGTGCAGCAGATTGCCTCGACTTCGACCATCAACGATGGCTCGTGGCACCACATTCTTGCCGTGTTCAATGGCCGCAGCGAGACGATGGAGATCTTCATCGATGGTGTTTCTGATCATGCCGTTTCGGTTGCGGGCTCAACCCGATACGGGACGGGGGTTCGGCGCTTCGGTTATCTCGGGGTGGCCTCCCAGGCAGAGGAGGAAGGTGGGGCGATCAAGCATGGCTCCTGGTTCCAAGGCGACCTGGATGATGTTCGGATCTACCAATCAGCGATGACGCCGACGCAGGTCGTCGAAATCTTCACCGAAGATCGTTCCGCAACCGCAGACGCAGCCCGCTCACCGGCAGACCGCGACGCCGATGGCATCGCGAACGACTGGGAAGTCCAATTCGGGCTCAATCCAGACGAAAATCCCGCCACGGCCTCCGACGCGCAGGGATTCACGCCCGACACCGAGGGAAGCGCAATCGGAGCCACCTATCTTCACCAGTACCGCGCAGGAGCCAATCCGACGGTGAACGGAGACTACGGACATCCTTCGCCCAAACCCCAAGTCGCTCTCAGCGTCATCACCGCTGATGCCTATGAACTCGAGGGCACGGCGGCGGTTTTCCGGTTGACCGTCACCGGCGGTAGTGGTCCGGCCCTTCCTGTTTTTTATTCCCTCGGAACGAGTAATCATCCCAACGAAGGGGCATCCGATTCTTCGGACTACACGGTCACCGACAATGCCGGAAATCCGCTAAACGGATTCATTCTGGTGAACCCGAACGGGGGGACGAAGGACGTCGTGATTCATCCGGTGGAGGACAACAGGGCGGAGTTTCCTGAAGTCGTGGAATTCACCATCGATGGCAACGGCGACTATGTCATTGCGGGAGTCTCGAGTGCCCGCTGCCTCATCAATGATGCCACTGACACGCCGGAAAACGTCACTACCTTCAAAGCGCTCTATACGCCGGAGCTGGGCGTTCCCACCTCGGGGACTGGATTTGCCACCCTGTCCATCAATGGACCAAAGACGTTGGCAACGATCTTCACGACTTACAGCGGTCTCTCCTCAACGCAGACTGATCAGCACCTCCACCGGGTCAACGACGTGGGGTCAGGCGGAGTTCCGGTTCCCAGCTTCAGCAGCCGTGGACAAATCCTCGAGCAGCTTTCTGAAGCGACGCCGAACGACGGCAATCCCACACCGAAGCATCTTTGGGATCTGAGTCTGGGTTCGCGCAATGGATTTTCGGTGACCGAAGTGGTCGACTCTCTCTTCCGCCAGGACGGCTTCGCCTTGTATTGCAATGTCCACACCGTGGACAATCTTGCGGGAGAAATCTGGGCCTTCTTTGAAGAGTTCGAAGGGGCGGTAAGCCTCACCACTTTGGAGGCCGACGCCTACGAATCTCCCACTTCCGCCCCTCCCCTTCCTGCGGGCGACTCGCTCCGGCGGGAGGTATCGCGATTCCTGGCGCAAACCACCTGGGGACCGCGCATGGCGGATATTGACGCCCTCTACAACGAGATCATCACCAACCACGAGGTCGGGACCAGCGGAACTTATGATCAGTTGGCAGCCTATCAGCAGTGGATGACGGACCAGCTGGCCCTCGATCAAACCCGTCTTTACGATCTCGTTTGGGCTCTCGACGAATATGAATTTCACGGCCATCGCTACCTCAACAATGCTTCAAACACCGGGGGACCGACCACGCGAGCCAACCCTATTGAGTTCAACCAACCCTACAGCACCAACTTCGAGGGGAGTATGTGGACCCTATACAGCTATTCACACGATCAGTTTCGCCAGCGCATGGCCTTCGCCTTCAGTGAAATATGGGTCATCTCCCGTCTGGATCCAAATCTGGACACCTACCACTACGGCACCGCGCAATGGTGGGACGATCTGGGAGCGCATGGAACCGGAACGTTCCGATCTCTTCTCGAGACAATCTCGAAATCTCCCATGATGGGGCAGTATCTCAGCCACTTGAAAAACGAGACGATCTTTGAGTTGGACGGCAGCGGCAACCGGATATTGGACGAATCCGGCCAACCTCGAATCGCACTCTTTCCCGATGAGAACTACGCCCGGGAAATCCAACAGCTCTTCTCCATCGGCCTGCTCTCCCTCCTTCCCGACGGGCGGGTGCGGCTTGATTCCGGATCGGGACAACCCATTCAAACCTATGGTAACGTTGAGATCGAAAACCTCGCTCGCGTTTTCACCGGATGGGGAATGAGCGAGTCTGTCGATCAAGCCGGCAACATCGCCGGCAACACCAATTTCTTCCTGGGCGGAGGTGACCGTTATCTCACCCAGGTCCGTTGGCGCAGCCCGATGAAGTGCTTCGACGCCTCCAATGGATTCAGCAATCCTGATTTTAACAGCGGAGATCGCAATCGCCATGATCCCGATCCCAAGCAAATCTATGCGGGCACAGCGGAAGAGACCAACTTCCCGGCGAATCAGTCGGGGCAACAGGATCTTGACCGGCTCCTCAACACCTTGCAGGACCATCCCAACACGGCACCCTTCATTTCCAAGCTGCTCATCAAACGGTTCGTGACTTCCAACCCGACCCCGGGATACGTTTATCGTGTTGCGAGTGTCTTTAGCGGAGGAAGCAATCATCACGCCGGATCCGCGCTTGTTGATGCCGGTGGGGTGGTGGGAGACATGGAGAAAGTCGTGCGAGCGATCATCATGGACCGAGAAGCCCGTGATCTGGCTTTTGCCGACAATCGCGAGGGATCGGGAAAACCCAAGGAGCCATCCCTTGTCCTGACCCACGTCCTTCGAGCCCTCAATGCCCAGTCTCACATTCCTCTGGAGATCCTCGCGCGCCTCGCCTCGGGTCCCGACTACACGGTCACTCCGGGCTCCGGCAATGTCATCCCTTTGCCGGTAACTGGCGAGGACCGGGACTGGCCTGCTGAAGATTACGATCCTACCCAGTTCGACAACTTTCCTGCAGACGTCAGCATCATTCACTACACTTCGCGCACCCCGTCGATTGGACAATCCCCGATGGCAGCACCCTCGGTTTTCAACTTCTATCTGCCGGACTATTCTCCGGGTGGGGCCCTTGCAACGGCCGGACTGACGGCACCTGAGTTGGAGTTGGTCACCGAGACTCAGATCGTGGATGCGATCAATTTCAAAAGGAAATTGATCTTGTCCCCCGGCTATCTCAACATGGGGGACTTGGAAGGCTTCAGCAGTCCTGATGACCGCGTCCGTTCCGATTTTTCAGAATACGTCGGTGTTTATGATGCGGCTCCGGGAACTACCAGCGACAAGGCCGAAGCTCTGATAGATTATCTTGATCTCATCTTCTGCGCCGGAACCTTGAAGTCCGACTACGCTGCGGCATCCTCTCTCGCTCATCCTCGCCAATACCTGATCAACTCAGTCGTCGCAACAGACGGAGGCACCCTCAACAAGGTCCAAAACGCCCTCTACCTCGTGATCCATTCTCCCGCCGGAATGACTCAACGGTAGGCACCCCATCACGTCAACACACCGCTCCCATCTGAATCATGTCCTTCAAAACCGTCAAATCGACCGACAAGGGAGGCGACCGTCGCACCTTCATGGCCCGGTCCGCGTGTGCCGCCATGGGTGCTACGGGGATCGTCAACTCACTCGCACACCTCCGTCTGATCCAGGCGGCCGCAGCGGCCGGAGCACCCTTGGATGACTACAAGGCCATCGTGGTGCTTTTCCAGTACGGCGGCAACGACAGCAACAACATGCTCATCCCGACCGCGAACAGCACGGGAACCCTCTTCAACCGGACAGAGTATGACGTCAACCGGGGGGTCCTTGCGATTGCCGATGCTGATTTGCTCAAATTGACCGGCGCGTTGGGAAGCGGGAGTGAAAAGTTCGGCCTGCAGCCGGGATTTGGGGCAAATTCAGGGGCCAACGGCAATCGCGGTCCCGCGAATCTCTATGATGCCGGGGAATTGGCCTTTGTCGCCAATGTCGGCACCCTGGTGCAGCCTTTCCATTCGGACATCAACACCTTCGAGTCGGAGGCCCTTGCCAATTTTCAGAACGAATCCTACGCCAAGGCCCCGAGGCTGTATTCCCACAGTGATCAGCAAGTCCAGATGCAAAGCAGTGTGCCCGACCAAGCCTACAAAACCGGTTGGGGAGGACGGGCAGCGGATCTTCTGAATGCTTCCTACAACGCAGGGGGAAACGTCTCAATGAACATTGCCCTCAACGGCCTGAACAAGTTGCAGGTGGGGACGGCAGGTGACGTCTCCCAGTATGTGGTGACCTCCACCGGGGCCCGCAGCCTGGATGGATTTGGGGCGGGCTATCGCGATGCCGCTGTCTTGAACCCCGATGGCTCGGCGGCCAGTTACAAGAAAACTCCGACCGGGGAGCGTCTCAAGGGATTCGACAAGATCATGCGCCACACCCATGACAACCTGCTGGAGGAAGGATACAACGAAGTGATGCGCCGCTCCCGCGCCAACGAAGCGACTGTCAGCTCCGCCATTCTGGAAGCCGCAGCTTCAGGTTTCGATCTTGATGCCATTTTCGCAGGCAACGACAATGACATTCACAACGAGCTGAAGATGGTGGCCCGGTTGATCGCAGGCAGGAACGCTTTCGGCAACCAACGTCAGATTTTCTTTTGTGCGGATGCTGAATGGGACACCCACTCCAATCAGCTTGCCGGCCATGGCGACCGCCTCTCGGATCTCGGCGGGGCTCTGGCAGCATTCAATGAATCGATGCATCAGCTGGGGGTGCACGACAAGGTGCTTGTCATCACCCAGTCGGATTTCAGCCGGACCTTCACGCCCAACCGGACCGACCCTGCGGAAGCGGGTGCGGATCATGGCTACGGCGGACACATGGTCGTGATGGGTGGCCCGGTCCAGGGCGGCAAGGTCTACGGTCGCCTGCCGCGTTTCCTGATGGGGATCAACCCGGGAGCATCGACACCTCCTCCAATCGCGGACGTTGGATCCCCTCGACCTCGACCGATCAATATCTTTCCGTCGCCGCAGATTGGTTCGGGATCAATCGGGGGTCCACGGAAATGGAAACGATTTTCCCCAACCTGGGGAGGTTCGATGACCCTTGGACAGGGGCAGCGCAGCTGAACTACCTCGCGTAGTTCACCTGCCCAAGAAGGGGAGCACCGGCACACAAAAGCGCCCAATGGAGTGAAGACCGGCAACGCCACCGTCGAGCCGGAGCGAGAAGAAGAGGAGACGCCGGCACGACTACCAGGAGAGTTCTAATCGAGAAGGACATCATCATTGCTCCAAAGCTTTTGGTCCGGTCCGGCGGAGCGGACTTCAATTTGATCCGCCGAAACGGGATGGAAATAGTAGGGGGTTCCGAAGCGGTCGAGGAGTTCGCCCGCTTCGTTGAGCTTGGCGTTATCCGACCCCAGAAAGGTAATCTTCATCGGGTTCTTCCCACGAAAACACGCCACGATCTCCTCATTGAGGCCGCCCTCGGGAGCGGATCCGATATACCGGGTGTAGACCCGCAACAACTCTCCTACAATTTGAAGGTCCTCATTCACCGTGGAATCCGGATCGTTGAGCCGTTCGGCATTCGCGGCCACGTCCGCCATCACCATCGGCTTTCGTGGAGTTTGTGGCCTGGGAGTTGCGATTGCCGGGGTCGGCTTCCCGGGCACGGACGCCACCATCGCCGGTGCCGGCCTGTTGGGTTCAGGTGTGCGGCGTTCCCCGCTCCCGTCCGGTTCTTGGTGTCGGAATGCAAATTCGAGCGCGACGGCAATCGCCAGGATAGCGAGAAGCAATAGAACTTGTCTCATCGTTGGTAGTGTAGCTGTTCCGGCACTGAAGTCGAGCTGGCTGGATGCGGAAACAATGGGGCCTTGCCGACCCCAACCGGGCTGGCGGATACAGGTCAGGACATTTGCCAGAGGTTTCCTGTAAGGCGTTAGAAAAGCCGATGGAGGAAATCTATCGAGGCTTAGGAGAAATTGAACGCGATGCAGAAAGACAAGGAGTCACGGATGGCGAACTTGTGGCCGAGTGTGATGACCTTCGTGACCTTCCGTGTATTTTGCATCCCGGTCAGCGAAGACTGATGCTGCCGGCAAGAGGAAACCGTCCAAAAACAAGGTTTCAACTCCAGCATCACCAACACCCCCATCCGAAAACTGCGCTTCTTCCGCGAATTCTTCGGATACCCCAGAGCACTCTCCATCTTCAAGGACGACGCCCGCTTCAGCGCCTTCAGTAGCTACGACAACACCGCCGGCCGCCTCGTCGATGAAGCCGACATGCTCGTCGATCACATCCTGCAAAATGACACCAAGGTCATCGAAGAACTCCTCTCCACCGAAAAATTCTACGTTTACCACAACGGAGACAACGCCTCCATGAAAGCCGCCTCGGATCGTATCAGAACGATTTATGACTACTTTAAAGTCTATGACTGGGAGAACTTCACCGAGGAGGAACTCTACGAACACTGGCCTTTCATCAACAAAATGAAAATGCAAGGCACCGTCTTCTCAAACTTCCTCAACGATGAAAAAAGACGCCCCAAATGGGTGACCTCATTCAAAAGGCAGATGCACGACTTTGAGGCCAGACTTGGCAACGGCCAAAAAGCAGCCGCGCCCTACAATGCCCTCCCGATGCATTACTCTCACAAGGGAAACGCCTCCACCCGCACCGGCCAGCAAATGAGAGCCCCGGAAGTCGGCAAGTTTTTCAACATCGACTTCGCAAATTGGGACTACCCCACCACCCAACCCGCAAAAATCCCCCATCGCCGTGGCCTTCTCACCCACCCCGCCTGGCTCATCGCCCACTCCCTCAACCTCGAAACCGACCCCGTCCGCCGTGGATTATGGGTCCGTGAAAAACTCCTCGCCGGCACCGTGCCCGACGTCCCCATCACCGTCGATGCCGTCATCCCCGAAGACCACCATCGCACCCTCCGCATGCGTCTCGATGAAAAAACCGGTGCCGAAACCTGCTGGAAATGCCACGAACGCATGAACCCCCTCGGAGTAGCCTTTGAAATGTATGACGATTTCGGTCGCTTCCGCTCCGAGGAAAGACTCGAGCACCCCGACAACATCATCGAACCCGCCCCTACCGATCGCGGCCTCCACATCGACGGCAGACCCACCTACAAAACCCTTCCCGTGGACTCCACCGGATTCCTCGACGGCACCGATGATCCCGCCCTTGACGGGGAGGTCAAAAACGCCATCGACCTCGCCTCACGCCTCGCCAAATCCAGCAAAGCCCGGCAATCCATCATCCGGCACGCCTTCCGCTACTTCATGGGACGCAACGAGCAACTCTCCGACTCCAAAACCCTCCTCGACGCCGAACAAGCCTACCTGAACAACAACGACAGCTTCGACGCCGTCATCACCTCCCTCCTCACCTCAGACTCCTTCATCTACCGCAAACCAAACCCCACCGAAACTCATGATCAATAGACGCCACCTCCTCAAAACCACCAGCCTCGGAGCGGCCAGCCTCGTCCTGTCCCCCTCCTTCAGCCACCTCTTCGGCCAGACCAACGCGGCCGGCCTCCCCCATCGCTTCATCTTCATCCGAAAATCAAACGGCAACCTTCCCTCCACATTTTCCCTCCCCACTTTTTCCGAACAAGAAAAACAAAAGGACGAAAAGAAAGAAGCCTTCGAAGCCAACCTCGATCAACACGAACTCCCCGACTGGCTGAAATGCCTCGACCCCCACAAGGAAAACATGACCATCCTCCAAGGGATCTCCATGGCCATCAGTGGAGGCGGCCACTACTCCTTCACCGGCTGCCTCGGCGGCTACAAAGCAGGGCGAAACGTCCTCAGCGGCATCAAAAGACGCACCGTTGACTACGAACTCGCCGCCCTCTTTCCCTCCCCCTTCGGACACGTCGAACTCTCCCTCGCCTCCGGCTCCGGCACCGTGGCCTTCCGCAACGGCATCGTCTCCGGCTTCTCCGCTCCCGGTGCCCACCAGCGCAACTTCTGCTACGCCGACCCACAAACCGCTTACGACGAACTCTTCAGATCCGTCACCGACTCGAAATCCGTCGATTCCCAAAACGACCTCCTCGACTACCTCGGCGAAAAAGAAGGCCGAAAACTTCCAAAACTCAACGGCACCGAACGGAGCAAAATCAGCACCCACGTCGATTCCCTCGGATCCATCCGCGCTCGGAATTCCAAAGTCCTCTCCCTCTCCGGCGTCATCTCAAAAAACCTTCCCCAGATCGCCAAAATCCACGCCAACGGAGGCGAAGACGCCACCCTCGTAGAAAAGCAGACCGCCTTTACCGACATCATGCTCTCCGCCCTCATCTGCGGGCTGACCAACGTCGTCACCTACACCATCGATGACCTCGCCACCCCCATCGACACCCTGCCCGGCAACACCAACAAAGTGGACCTCCACCGCCTCGGCCACAGCAATGACCTCGAACTTCGCAACCTCGTCAAAGCCAGCCACATGGCCCAAGTCGAAAAAATGGTCACCAAACTCAAATCCGTCCCCGAGGGCAAAGGCACCATGTTTGACAACACCACCATCATCTACTTCCCCGAAACCGGAGCCGGCCACCACAGCCCGGACACCGAAGCTCCCATGGTCGTCATGAGCGGAAAAAACTCAAAACTCGACATCGCCGGCCGCTACCTCCGTCTCCCCTTCCACGCCACCGAAGGCCACCAAACCCTCGGCAACTGGTACACCACCCTCCTCAACGCCTACGGCAACCCCATCAAACACTACGGAGACCTCGACACCGAAATGACCCGCAAAAAACTCCCCCAAACCGGCCCCATCAAACAGTTCATTTAAATCCAGTGAGCAGTGAGGTGAGCAGTGACCAGTGAGCAGAGGCCAGTCACCAGAGGCCAGTCACCAGAGGCCAGCGGTCAGAGGCGCTTTCTTAGCACCGATAGGTGCGTCCTGTGCCAGCCCAGGGCATCGCCCTGATATCTTTATACAAATCTCGGGGGAAAGCGATTTGGCGGAGCCTCCGGGATTCGTGCGCCAACGGCGCAAAACCCTTGAGCCTAGGGCAGCGCCCTAGGTTTGTTGGTTGAGAAGTCCCAAGCCCTGTAGGGGCGCAACTCCTTATCGGACATAGCACGAACCCACGAACACCAACGAACGCGCGAGCGGACCGGGCTGGCGCACCAGGCATGACACGTGCCACAGGGAGCTTGCGACCAGCACGGGGCATGCCGCAGCGGTGTTTGCAGGACAGCTTGGGTGTTTGCGATTTCACCGACAGAATTGCGGGGAGATCAAAATTTTCTGCCTGTTACCGATGTATATGAGCAAGGCTCCTCAGAAAGGTTGTGCAAAAGCTTGGTGTCGTCTTTTCTCCACCAATAAGGCTCAAATTTTTCTGGTGAGCAATGCTCGTAAAGAGCCACCACTCCCAAGAGCTCCATTGCCCCTTCTGCAGCAAAATCCCAGCCATCCTTTTCTGCAAAATGTGTCTCTGTTTCTTGATCATACCAAAGTTGATAGCCCTTCTCTTTGAGAACCACCAAAGCTGAATTTTCAGTATTCGAATAACTAGTTAGAGCAGGCATTTTTTCAATCTATTAATTTAATGGCACCAGCTGGAATCGACCCCTTGAATAGAAGTTCTTTTGCTCGTTCGGAGTTTCTCAGATTCTGTTTTGTTCCATACTTCTGGAGGTTTTGGAGGTTTTGGAGGAGATTTTTATGCCAGATAATTCCCACTCCAGAATTCGCAATCATGTCCAAATCGATTGCTACCATCCCAAAACCATCATCGAAAAGACGTGCGCCATTTAAAGTTTCCGATGCTGAGATTAATCCTGTAGGTCGCCCTTCGACATGAGCCGCCAGATTTTTAAATCCTGTTCCTTTCGGACTAATTCCTAATCCTGCGTCTATTGCTGCCCTATCTGTGGCGTTCAATGCACGATAGACAATCCTATTTCCAGAACGCCCTAAGTCATCAACAAAGCCAAAGAGAGGGAGTGACATGACGACAGCTGCCGTTCTTTCTCCACGCGAAATCTCGTTAAGACTGAACTTCTGTTCTGCAAAGAAACCGTTGAAGCGGATGTCCACTCCGGTGGTGGCATCAACTGCCAACAACGCTTCAGCTACATTCAACGGGATGTCCACAAAGCCTTCTGCGGTGACCCGGCCTATATCGAGCCAGCGGTTTAAATAAGTATCAGGCCTTGAATGATACCTCCTCATAAAAGCAGCATTTCTCTCAGCTTCAGCACTTGCCATCGCATTGCTTCGCTGCGCCATTCCCGGAGCCAAGCCCTGCATGATTGAGGCGGCGCGGCCTGCCGCATCAGTTCTGGGCGAAAACCCGAACGGAGAGGCCCTCAACGAAATCAATCCCCGATTCTTTAGCCCCCGCCATTCTTTATTTCCATCGCGCATGGCTTGCTGCACGGCTCCCAAAACCCCGGCTTGGATTTGCGCATCTGTTCCACCGAGATCAACTCGCCCGAGTTCAATGTTAAGCTGAAGTTTAAAGAGAAGGTCTTGCGCCCCGGAGACATCTCCATTGGCTTCAATCCCAACATACTTCCCGGCTGCCGTGGCCTCTCCTCCCGATATCCCCACTTCATTCAACCCCAGTACATCTACATTATTAATCGGGTCGCCGTGGCAATAGGCATACAAGTTCAGACTCTCACCCTCCCCCAGCGGCTCTCTTGATAGCCAATTCCCGGTCACCGCATCGTAGTAGCGAAAGCCGAAGTAACTGAGCTTGGTTTCAGTGTCGAAATATTTGGTCCCAAAACGCCAGGGGTTTTCTTGGGCGGCGGGTCCGGTAGCCGAGATCAATTCGCCAAAGGGGCCGTAGCGGTATTCCGCGACGAGTTGTCCGGCTCCGTCGCCAAGGCCAACGACGTTTCCGGTGCCATCGTAGAGGGGATAGTAAACTTCGGTGGTGCCATTCTCGGTGACCTGCATCGCCAGCAATCCGCCGGTGCCGCCTCCTCCGCCCGGAGCACCACTGAGATCAGCGCCCCAGAGGTATTTACGCTCGCGGAGAGTGACGTTTTGAGCATCTTGGAGACACTCGTAGAGGAGGGTCCAGCCGTCCCAAACGAAGTGCGTTTTCTCGGTGACCTCGACATCGCTGGTTTTCGTGATGACCACCTTTTGAACACGACGTCCGTCGGCATCATATTCGAAGGTGAGTTTTGTCCCGCTGGGATTGGTGGCGTAGCCTTCGGTCTTCGCTCCCACCAGGCGGTTGCGCCCGTCCCAATCGTATTCCCAACCCGGGGCCGAAATCCGGTTGCCATCCGCATCGTGCTCGTAGCTCCCGAAGGTCGGGCTAATCCAGGTCAGTCCATCAACGACGGCCACCGCATCCTTGTAGGCCCCGGCAGCAAGGTCGCCTTCATTCTCGAGCACCCCCTTGACGGCCCACTGATACCAACCTCCGTAGGGGAACTGGCTGAGGTTCTTCTCAAGCTTGTATTCATCAAGCTCCGGCACTCCGGTCAGGCTACTGAAGGTGTGATCGGGCCAGACTCCGGGGATCAACTCCTGATTGCTACTGAAGGTATCGGAGAAATAGAACTTCGATCCGTTCCCGCCTTGCATCTTCAAGGTGAGATCAAATCCATTGCCCCCGAAACTTCCCGCAGGCTGATTCAAGGTAAACTCCAAATTGCCACCCGGCCCCGTTCCTCCGTTGTCAATAAATTCACCCCGGCGCCCGATGGCATCAAATCCATAGGTAAAGTCGGGCCCGCTGGAATTCGACGCGCTCACCAATTGCCCGTTCGAATCGTAGTGATGATGGTCATTGTCGATCCCGAGAATCACCTCGCCGTTTTTTCGGAGAATGACACCACCCCGCCTGCCGCCTGAATCGAACCGGGGATCCACCTCGTATCCGGCCAGGAGACCACTCTGCGGGGCACTGGAATACGTGACTTTCTCGAGTCGATCAAACCGCCATTGGAAATCGCGGGCGTCTGCGGATGTCAGCACGACGGTTCCAGAAAGCACTCCGCAAAGGATCAGCCAAATGAAAAAAGTCGCCCTCAAGGTCCCGAACATCGTCAAGGGTTTTAGCGATTCCAGCCCACAAATGAAAGAGGGAATCTGCTCAATCTCCCCGAGGGGCGCACGGAATTGGGCGCAACAAGAGCCAGGGAATTAGGCGGCCCACCCTCGGAAACACGTTTTCCCTGCGCCAATCCTAGCCTCCCCTCCCAGCCGTGGAACCATTGCCGTCACTGGGATTGGGGAGGTCGTCAAAGTATGCCTGCCATGAATGCTACGGACTTAAGCATGATTTCGCGGCATCGGACAGACGTAACACGTTGATTATCAGAATGACGAGAATTTCAATTTTGCTTAAGTCCGTGCCATTCATGCCTGCCATATTTTTCCGCAGCCCAAAGAACCGATCTAAGGGCGGACGGGAGTGGGCGCTCATTCCCCGAAAGAAGATCGGCGCCGCCGCCCACTCCCGCCGGAGCGTATGGAGGAAGGAGCGACCGTCTGGGCTGAGGGTCGAAGACCAGAAAGAGGGCGCCACGACCGCCGACAATCACAACGCAGGGAGCGGCTGGCACAATCGAGCGGAGCGAGATGGACTGGAGCAAAGCGACAGCCCCGCAAGGGGGGCGACCGGAGGGGAGCATCAAAAGGATGATGTGGCGAAGGATTGAGCCGCTGAAGACTGACCGCCAGTCCAGCGACCGAACTCCCGAACACCAACGAGCGAGCGGACCGGGCTGGCGCACCAGACATGACCCGTGCCACAGGGAGGTTGCGACCAGCACGGGGCATGCCGCAGCGGTGTCTGCCGGACGGCTTGGGGTGAGGTCGTTTTGCCGACAGGCTTACGACCACGAACACCAGAGAAGACCTTGGCGAACGCCTTCGACTGCAGTTTCAGCAGCTTACGCAGCTTGAATTGCAGCTTGAATTGGGCAGCTTGAATTGGAGAGCCCCACTTCTGCGATTGGCGGAGGAGCAGCCCGCCCAGCCGATGAATCAACTCCTCCTCGGAGATCCCGGACTCCCCCGTCCGAAGGTGACGGTGGACTTCTAAAAGGAGATGAAAGTGATTGGTCATCACGCCATACGAAGGCACCTTGACGCCCCCATGGACTGGGTCGATACCCTTTCCCCCGGCGACTTTTGTCTCAAGTGTCAACATCGCTCCACCTGGCCTGATCCCATTGCCCAAAAAGGAGCGGGGGCTTTCCTGCCCCGTCAACCCGGTCCCCCCCAACCGAAACCCGCACAGACGGGGCTGGAAAGCCCCCACTCCTTTACGTTTCCGCCTGATGATTCTTCCCTGTCCTATTACAGCGGGATCTCCAGGTCGGTGACCTCTCGTTGTTCCCTCATCTGCACCAACTTCTTCAAACAGACTGATTCTGGGAGCTACTCTTGCTCTTCTTCAATCCACTTCATGGCTTTCAGCAGGATTTCAGGCGGCGCGATGACGTGGCCACCGGGGCACTCGAAGACCTCAACCTTGCACCGATGTTTCTTTAGAACATCGGTGTCGCGGTCGATCCAGGAATTTGCCGCCTTGTCATCAACGCCGTTGACGATCGCCACCGCCATCTTCTCAGCATACTTCTGGTCGGAATTTTCGGGCCCTCCGAGCCATCCGCCGCAGGCCACGATCCCCTTCCAAGGTCGCTCGAATCGAGCACTGTAGTCAAAGGACCGCATCGCACCTCCGGAGAATCCTCCCAGGTAGAGGTATTCGGAATCGTGCTCGACCGTCTCCTCGATCTCGGGGAGTAGTTCGGCAAACATGGCATCGCCAAGATCGGAATCCATCCCGTTCTTAAACTTGTCGCAGCCGACCAAAACCCAACCCATCTTGTCAGCGGGTTCCTTGAATGGGTTCAGGATTCCTTTTCCGCCGCCCCCCGGACTGAAGAGGATGAGCATGGGGAGCTTCTTGCTGCCGTCGTATCCCTTCGGAAAATAGACATGGAAGGGAACCTTGTGATCGCCACCGCTGACGTGGCTGGTGGTTGCACCGGCAAGTGTTTTCGCCTTGGCGGCGGCCGCTTTCAAGGCGGCCAGCCGCTCGGCTTCAAGGGCATCAAGGTGTGCAATATCCGCCTCGGAGAGGGTGTTCTTTTTTAGAGTGAACTCCTGGCCGTCCTTACGCTTGATCTTCACAGTTTCAGCCCCGGCGTCGTATTCAACAAGGTCGGCTTCGAGCGTTCGGCCATCGACGGATGTCCATGTTCTGGCAAAGCTGCTGGAGGAGAGGGAGAGAATGGCGATGACGAAAGCAATGCCAATGGAGTGGGGGAGATTCATAAGATTGAGGGTGACAGGATTACTAAGTTCGGTCTTTTCGCTAGTGAACATAGAAGTAAATTATCTGCCATCTTTAAATGCAATAGTAATTACCGCAGCGTGGGGAACTCCCCCCTCTCCACTCGAAGAAAGACCTCAAACAAAGGCGTTCTGGGAGCATGGACCCAAGCTCTTTGCTCACCCGATAGATCAATCATTCCGAATCAACGATCAGTCCAGGATTCTCACACCCCTCCGGATCCGGCTTCAGAAATCGTGCACCGCGCATAACAAGGAGACCTAACCATGCCGTCCATCACTATAGCAAGAGGTTTGTCAATAAAGGGTCTGTCCCGAATGGCACGGACTTAAGCAAAATTGAAATTCTCGTCATTCTGATAATCAACGTGTTACGTCTGTCCGATGCCGCGAAATCATGCTTAAGTCCGTAGCATTCGGGTCTGTCCCTGTAAACTCGAAAGATGTCACCATGATGTCACTCCGCAATCTGAAGGAAGAAGGAGCCACGCCCTCCACCATCATCAAACGGATTCCAAAAGACTCCACAATGTCTTTCCCCTCGGTTTCAGTCCCGGTTCGCTTGCTTGGAGAAACAGGTGAGCTTAGCACCACGGTTGAAGGGCTTACGGGACTCCCCCTCTTGGATCAACAGACTTCGCTGGGTATCAAATGGTAGGGATCCCCTACGGCGACATCTACCTCCTCGCCCCCTGTTCCCTCCTCGTCTGCAAGCTCAATGATTTCAATCATAACCAGCGGGTTACGCCCCTTCCCAGGTGGACAGCATCTCCTTGAACTGATCACTCTCGCTCAGGGTCCGATCCTCTTTCTCCCCCTCTCCGATCTCTTCAACGAACAAGCAAATTCCGGCAGCTCCCTCCCGCACGCGCCCGGGTAAAAACATCGATGAAACTGGACTCAGGACTCCAAGTTTCATCAGAGTCACTTCGCCTCCAGCAACTTGATTCGGATGTTTTTGAAGCGCACTTCGAAGCCACCCGGCGAGTGATACTGCAGGGCGATGATGCCCTCCTTGGCGGCCTTCTTCTCATCCTGATCATCCAACGCGATCGCCACGGTGCCATTGATCTCCTGCGTCACCTTCGATCCCACCGCCGTGATACGATAAGTGTTCCAGCCATCGTCCTCCTTAATCTTGGGAGCCTTGTCCTTGTAGTCGAAGGCAAGCACACCCCGCCCACCCTCTTCGTAGAGTTTCCCCCACAAGCCATTCCCGAGGTCAGCCTGATAGCCTTTCACCACCCACTTATTGGCGTCGCCCTCCGATTGCTTGGAACGATACTGGATCCCGCTGTTGCCCTTCCTGCCGACCAGCACGAACTCGGCCTCAAGCACAAAATCCGAGAACGGCTTCTTGAAGACGAGAAAGGTGTTTCCGCCCTCCAGCTTCTCAATCTCCCCTGAGATGTAGCCGTCCTTGACGCGCCATACCTCCGGATCGCCATCCCAACCCGACAGATCCTTGCCATTGAAAAGTGTCATCCAGCCCCCGGCATCGGGTTTGGGCAGTTTGGGGTCCTCCTGGGCGGAAAGCGAGGCAGTGACGAGAGCAAGGGATAGAATTGTGGCGATGGATTTCATGAAAAATAAGGCTCAATGGCCGGTCACCTGTATACCCCGGGAAGACCCAAGATCTTACCCCCCGCACAAACCCCTTGAAATTTGTCACAAGAAGCGAAATCAGAAAAACAGACCGAAAGGTTGGGACCTGTTCGTCCGGGCTTGTTTGGACCGGCCACTCTCATCGCACAAGGATCTGTCCGCTCATCTGGTCCAGACCGGGTTGAAATCGCTGTTGTCCTTCAACATCCGGCCATGTTTCATGCCGGGGGGGGCGCAAACCGGGACACAGAAGGTCCCGCCATGGGTCGTCTTGTCTTCGAGGCTTTCGGCCTGCAGCCCGGGACTCCGCTGATACACACTTCAAAAAAAAGATGATTGTCCAGCCATCCCCACCCCCATCCCCATCCCCCCATCTCCTCGATTTTTCTTTGCCTAACCGCCCGATTGCCTGATTCTTCGGCCCGTTATGGCGAAGCCCAAATCTGCAATCACTCCCACACGCTCGGAAAACTTTCCCGAGTGGTATCAGCAAGTCATCCGCGCCGCCGATCTTGCCGAAAATTCAGAAACCCGCGGGTGCATGGTCATCAAGCCGTGGGGCTTTGCAATCTGGGAAGCGATCCAGCGCGACCTCGACTTCCGCTTCAAAGCGACCGGTCACGAAAACGCCTACTTCCCCCTCCTCATTCCTCTCGCTTACCTCGAAAAAGAGGCCGAGCACGCCGAAGGTTTCGCCACCGAATGTGCCGTCGTCACCCATCACCGCCTTGAGTCCCAAAAGGACGAAAACGGCAAAACCCGCCTGATTCCGGCGGGCAAACTCGCCGAACCTTACGTCATCCGTCCCACTTCCGAAACCATTATCGGCGCAGCCTTCTCGCGATGGGTCGGATCCTATCGCGACCTGCCCCTCCTCATCAACCAGTGGGCCAACGTGATGCGTTGGGAAATGCGTCCCCGTCTCTTCCTCCGCACTGCTGAATTTCTCTGGCAGGAAGGCCATACCGCACACGAGACCAGCGAAGAGGCCCTCGCGGAAACGCACATGATTCACCAACTCTACTCCGACGCCATCCGCGACCTCCTCGCAATCCCCGTCGTCATGGGGGAAAAAACAGAAGCCGAACGCTTCCCCGGAGCCGAATCCACTCTCACCGTGGAAGCGATGGTCCAGGATAAAAAGGCAATCCAAGCCGGCACCTCCCATTACCTCGGACAAAACTTCGCCAAAGCGCAGAACATCACCTTCGTTGATCGCGAAAACACCGAACAACACGTTCACACCACTTCCTGGGGGGTCTCCACCCGCCTCGTCGGCACCCTCATCATGGCACACTCGGACGACGACGGACTGGTCCTTCCTCCCCGTGTCGCTCCCCAGCAGATTGTCATTATTCCCGTCACCCCCAGGGAAGAAACCCGCCAGGCCGTCATCGACTCCTGCGAAGCCCTCGCCAGCCGACTCCGCGAACAAACCTATGGCCGTGAACCCGTCCGCGTTCTTGTCGATAAACGCGACCTCGGCGGCGGGGTCAAAAAGTGGGATTGGGTCAAAAAAGGCGTCCCCATTCGGATCGAAATCGGACCGCGTGACCTGGAGGAACGCAAAGTCTGCCTCCAGCGCCGCGATCAAGCCGCCAACGAAAAAACCTTCCTGGAGAAAAATGAGTTTCTTCGCGACGCGGTCGAAATCCTCGACAGCATCCACCAATCCCTCCTCGAACGAGCCCGCGATTTCCGTAACGCCAATCTCACCGAGTGCTCCGAGATCGCCCCCTTTGAAAAACACTGGGACGACTCCCATGAAAACCCCGGTTGGCTCATCACTCCGTGGGCAGGTTCCCGCGAAGAGGAAGAAGAAATCTCCAAACGCCTCAAAATCACCGTCCGCTGCCTCCCCATCGACAAGCAGGCCGAACCCGAGGCCCCCTGCTTTCTCACCGGAACCCCCACCAAATCTCGCGCGATCTGGGGTAAAAGCTACTAAGGAACGCATCAAGGTCAAATCCTAACCATATTAATAAGAACTGTTCTGCCAAAAATGCGGTCGATCGCAGGTCAGTAAGATGGAGGGCGCGCGAAACGAGACTCCGTTGATCGCGAAAATCGGCCTAGCCGCTTTATGTGTCGTCGTAGCTACTCCCGTATGACACCCCGGACTTCGACATGTAATGCCTTGAATCCGGGCTTGCTCCGCGCTGCTGGCCGTCTCAAATAGCGGGGTATGTCGCATCGCACCAAAGTCGCTGTCATCGGAGCCAGTGGTTACACCGGTCTGGAACTACTTCGCTTGATTTTCTGCCATCCCAACGCCGAAGTGGTCGCGATCACTTCACGTGCCCATGCCGGTAAACAAGTGACCGAAGTTTTCCCGCGTTTTGAGGGACATCCCGGAACCGACATTTGTTTCATCGATCCGGAGATGCAGGTCGTCGCCGATACCGATGCCGAAGTGGCCTTCCTCGCCCTGCCCCACGGCACTGCCGCTCCCTTCGCCAAGGAATTGTTGGAACTCGGCATCAAGGTGATCGATCTCAGCGCCGACTTCCGACTCGATGATGCGGCGGTCTATCAGGACTTTTACGACCATCCGCATCCCGCTCCCGAGCTTCTTTGCGAAGCCGTCTTCGGACTCCCGGAAATTTACCGCGAGGAAATCAAAGCGGCCCGCCTCGTGGCTTCTCCCGGGTGCTATCCCACCTCCATTATGCTCCCTTTGATTCCCCTTCTGCGGGCCGGCTTGATCGATCACACCACCATCACCGTCTCGTCGATGAGTGGCGTCAGCGGGGCCGGTCGCAAGGCTGATCTCTCCCTCATCTTCGCCGAGGTCAACGAAAGCGTCCGTTCCTACGGCCTTCCGCGCCACCGCCACCTCTCCGAGATCGAGCAGGAGCTTTCCAAAGCGGCCGACGAAAAAGTGACGATCTCATTCGCTCCCCATCTCATCCCCGTGACCGCTGGCATCTGCACCACGACCTTCGCCAAATTGACGGGCGACTTTGCCAAAGTCGGGGCTGCTCTCGAAGAAGCTTATGGCAACGAACCCTTTGTAAGGTTGCGCGGTGCCGGAGTCTCGCCCGACACCAAGCACGTCACCGGAACCAACTACCTCGATATTGGTTGGCACCACGATCCAAGAACCAACAGGCTCATTTTACAAAGCACCGAGGACAATCTTGGCAAGGGAGCTGCTGGTCAGGCTGTCCAGAGTTTCAATTTGCTCACTGGTAATCCGCAAACTCGTGGATTGCAAAATCTCTAACACCCGCCCAAGCTCTTAGCCCTCCATGGATCACCCTTACTCAAGAATCAAAGGCGGAGTCTGCGCGCCCAAAGGCTTTCTTTGCGGCGCCATCTCCTGTGGAATCAAAAGTCCCGACTCAGACAGACTTGACCTTGCCCTGATATATTCCGAGCACGACTGCCTCTCACAAGGTATGTTCACTCAGAATCGGATCAAAGCCGCTCCGGTCCGGGTTTCCCAAAGCCACCTCCGCGCCAATCCCATCCGCGCCATCATTGCCAACAGCGGGAATGCCAACGCCTGTACCGGCCCCAATGGCATGAAAGATGCCCGGAACATGGCCAGGGAGACCGCGAAACGCCTCAAATTGAAGCAACGCGAAGTGGCCGTCTCCTCGACCGGAGTGATCGGGCTTCCCCTCCCGATGGGCCGGATCGACCCCAATTACGACAAACTCGTCGAGAGCCTGGGTCCTAAAAAAGGGAACGAGGTCGCCAAGGCCATCATCACCAGTGACACGCACGAAAAAGAATTCGCGATTTCCTTCGAACTCGACGGAACCCGCATCCGCATCGGCGGCTGCGCCAAGGGTGCCGGGATGATCAATCCCAACATGGCCACCATGCTTTGCTTTGTGACCACCGACGCCAAACTTCATTCGACCTGTCTCGAACGAGCCGTCAAAGATGCCGTCGAACACACCTTTAATCGCATCACGATCGACGGCGACACCAGCACCAACGACACCGTCCTCGTCCTCGCCAATGGCGCCGCCGGAAACAAAGCCATCGCCCGCAACAGCCAAAATTGCAAAATCTTCAGTCACGCCTTGCAGTTTGTCATGTGCAAGCTCGCCAAAGCGATCGTTCGCGATGGCGAACGGGTCACCAAATTTGTGACGCTCAAAGTCAAGGGAGCCCGCACCGGAGTCGATGCTAAAAAAGTGGCCCAGGCCGTCGCCAACTCCTCCCTCGTGAAATCCTCCTGGAATGGCGAAGACCCCAACTGGGGCCGTATCATTCATGCCGTCGGCTACTCGGGCGCCAGCATCAAGGAAGAACTCATCGATATCTTCTACGAATCAAAACCCGCCTGCCAGGGCGGCCTCCAAGGCGAAACGAACCCGGAGGTCTTACGGGCCATTGTCAGCAAACCCGAGTTCGAAATCACCATCGACCTCAACCTCGGCAACGCCGGGCACACCATCTACGCCTCCGACCTCTCACCCGAATACGTGGAATTCAACCGCTCCGAATACGCCTACTGGAAACAAGCCAAAAAAGGCGGCTTGGTCTAAGCATTATCCAACGCCCGCGCGAGGGCCCCAATAATTGCTTCACCGTCCTCATTGCCGACGGACAGGCGCAAAAGATTGGGCGAAACTCCACAGCCCTCCGCCCAATCCAGCTCAAAGAAGTGCGCCAACATCGTATAGGGGCTGGCTAAAGTGAAATTCGTTCCCAGGCTCGGCCCCTTGCAGAGTTCCAGGGCATCGTAGAATCTCGGCATTTTACGCGGCTGCTTCAACGTAAAGGACACCAGCCCCCCGTATCCCCCACTATCACGACGAATCAATTGGTATTCGTGCGGAGTGTTAAACTTCGGATACCAAACACGACCCACCGCAGGATGGGCATGGAGATAATCCGCCACGAGTTCTCCGTTTTCGTTCGAGCGCCTCACCCGTTCCGGGTAGCTCTTCATGTTGGAAATCAGGACCCGGCAATCTCCGGTGTAGAGCCTCGATCCTCCGCCGGTATCTTCGTTGAAAAAACTCCTGAAATCACTGGCCCAGGGAGAATCCGCGTTGAGCGTCACCAAGCCCGCCATGACATCGCCCACTCCCGAGATCCACTTGGTCATACTGGTGGTCACCAGGTCGGCATACTTGAGAACATCGACATTGATGGAACTGGCCACCGTATCATCGACCACCAACGGAACCCCGCCCTGTCGACAGGCCTCCGAAACCCTCGGAAGATTGACCGTGCGAAGCAAGGGATTACTGGGCACCTCGCAGAAAACAGCCCCGAATTCCCCCTCCTGAATCCGACGCACCGCGGCATCGAAATCCTCACCCTCGGCATCGTAAAGAAACACCACGCCATTGCCGAAACGCTCCTGCAACTTGAGCGCATCCACGTAAGGAAACTCCAACTGCAAGGTCTTCTTGCTCGGGAACTGATTCATCACCGCCCGGTAAGCCGAGAAAATCCCGGCCATTCCACTTTCAAAAATGAACTGATCATCCAACGCCGCCCCCGTGTATTCCGAAAGCTGCTGCTTCAGAATCACGGTCGATCCCCCTTCCGGCTCACGCTCGTTCAAAAGATCCTCGGCCTGCCGGCTGCTAATAATCTCGCCCGTAAAGCGCCAATACTCCATCGCCACTCCGATCGCGGTCTCCGGCACAATCAGCGCCTGCATTCCCTCATCGTAGCTCGCGATCCGGGTTGCCACCGCCAACTTCCGCTCGACATATCGCTGCGCTCCCTGTGCCGCTTTCTTGTGAGGGAACACAATCGCCCGCTTGCCAGACTCCGCGATCTCCATTGTTGCCTTGGCAAAGAGCCGCTTTACCAAGGGATGCAGAAAAAACCGTGGATAACCCGTCTCCATCTTCTTAATCACCCGGTCACGCCCTTCTTCATATCCAATGACAGAATCCCACGTCGGCAGGGACACCGCACAGGCGTGGGTGCTATCGGGCAAAGGCCGTCCGATCGATCGGGCCTGCCATAATGGTTGCTTGAGAAGATCTCGCACGGCGTGGTTTCTGACCGCAAGCGCCCCATTTCGCAAGCCCGTCTTTCCCGATATTTGCGTTGACACCCCCCGACGCCCTTCCTAGGTTTCGCGCCCCTTAAAGTCTGTCGGGTATCCGGCAGATCAACGGAACCCAGAAAAACCATGAAAACGTTTTCAGCAAAACCCGCCGACGTCGAGCGCGCCTGGCACATTATTGACGCCAAAGACCAGATCGTTGGCAAAGTCGCCGTGGAGGCAGCCCGTCTTCTCCGTGGCAAACACAAGCCCATCTACACTCCGCACATTGATACCGGCGACTTCGTCGTCATCATCAATGCCGAGCGGGCCCGCTTCACCGGCACCAAGGAGCAGTATAAGATCTACGCACGTCACTCCGGATATGTCGGTGGTCAGACCATCGAGACTCCCGCCAAGGTTCGGGCCCGCCGTCCCGAGCTCATTCTTGAGTGGGCCATCAAAGGCATGGTGCCCAAGAACAAGCTGGGTGCCGCCCAGATGAGCAAGCTGAAAGTCTACGCCGGTGAAGAACACCCGCATGAAGCTCAGAATCCCGCTCCTTTCTCCCTTTAATCCGATCACCCTCTAAAAACATTTCACCATGAGCGAAACATTTACCGCTACGGGTCGTCGCAAGACCGCTGTTGCCCGCGTCTGGCTGACCCCCGGAACCGGAAACATCACCATCAATGAAGACCCCTTCGAGGAAGCCCTTCCAACCCTCACTCTCCAGGGCGAGATTCTTGAGCCCCTCCAGATCACCAATCTTCGGAACAAGTTCGATATTAAGTCTGTCACCAAAGGTGGCGGCACCCACGGACAGGCCGGTGCCCTGAAGCTTGCCATCTCCCGCGCCCTCATCATCGCCGATCCCGAACTCCGTCCCGCCCTGAAGGCCGCCGGACTCCTTCGTCGTGACCCACGTGCGAAAGAGCGCAAGAAGCCTGGTCAGCCAGGTGCTCGCAAGCGCTTCCAGTTCTCCAAGCGTTAATCCGCCCCGAACTTCCCTTTCAAACAGCCGCGATTCCCGATTTTTTTCGGGTCGCGGCTGTTTTTCTTTGTAATGTCCCGCCCGTGAAACTCATCTCCTGGAACGTCAACGGACTCCGCGCCGTCCTCAAAAAGAATTTCGTGGAATTCGTCCTCGAACACGATCCCGATGTCCTCTGCCTCCAGGAAACCAAAGCCCGCCCGGAGCAAGTCGAACTCCCCCTCGAACTCGGGCACTACCGCAACTATTGGAACTCCGCCGAGAAGGCCGGCTACTCCGGCACCGCCATCTTTACCAAAACCGAACCCCTGGGCATCCGACTCGGCATCGGCTGTCATCGCAGCGTCGAAGGCGACAAAGAAGGCCGCGTCCTCACTCTGGAGTATCCCGAATATTTCCTCGTCACCGTTTACACCCCCAACTCCAAAAACGAACTCCTGCGCCTTCCCTACCGCATGGAATGGGACATCGCCTTCCGACAGTATTTGAAGTCCTTGGAAGGCGAAGGCAAACCCGTCCTCGCCAGTGGTGATCTCAATGTCGCCCACCAAGAAATCGACCTCGCCCGTCCCAAAACCAACCGCAAAAGCGCCGGATTCTCAGACGAAGAACGGGCCGGCTTTGCGGAACTCGTCAACGCAGGCTTCGTCGATACCTTCCGCCACTTTCACCCCGACAAGACCGGCGCCTATTCCTGGTGGAGCTATCGCGGCGGTGCCCGCGCCAACAACGTCGGATGGAGAATCGACTACTGGTGCGTCTCACAGGACCTGACCCCCAAACTCAAATCTGCCACCATCAACGCCGACGTCCCCGGCTCCGACCACTGCCCCGTCACTCTGGAAATCGACCTCTAAGGAACGACTCCGAAACTCATTAAGACATGACACTCGATCTCGGGACCGTCACTCAAAGGACAAAACACCCTCTTTGATTCCAGCATTAATGGTATCACCTTCCGCAAATTTCCCTTCGAGAATCGAAAGGCTCAAGGGATCGAGGAGATAGGTTTGGATGGCACGCTTGAGCGGCCGGGCACCATACACGGGATCGTAGCCCTGGTTTCCGATATACGCGATCGCGTCGTCGCTCAGGTTGAGCGTCAGCCCTTGCTTCGCAAGTCGCTTCGTCACCCGCTCCAGTTGCAGCGTGACAATTCCCGCAAGTTCCGCACGCCCCAGGCGATCAAAGATCACCGTTTCGTCGATGCGGTTGAGGAACTCGGGACGGAAATGCCCGCGCAGGGCTTCCCGCACTTTCGCTTCCCGCTGCTCGGAATTTGACTCATCAATGATAAATTGGCTTCCGATGTTCGAGGTCATGATGAGCACGGTATTTCGGAAGTCCACCGTCCGCCCCTGTCCGTCGGTGATACGGCCATCATCGAGAACCTGCAGGAGAATATTGAAGACATCCGGGTGGGCTTTTTCGATCTCATCGAAGAGAACGACCGAGTACGGCTTTCGTCGGACATGCTCGCTGAGCTGCCCTCCCTGCTCGTATCCCACGTATCCCGGAGGCGCTCCGATGAGACGCGAAACGGCGTGCTTCTCCATGTATTCCGACATGTCGATGCGGACCATCGCGCCTTCATCATCGAAGAGAAACTCCGCAAGGGCTTTCGAGAGTTCGGTCTTACCAACCCCTGTCGGTCCGAGAAAGAGGAAAGAACCGATGGGACGATTCTCGTCCTGCAAGCCCGCCCGGGCACGACGAACCGCGTTGGAGACAGCCGCCACCGCAGGGGCCTGGCCAACGACCCGGGCTCCCAACCGCTCTTCCATTCTGACCAGCTTCTCGCGCTCGCCCTCTTGAAGTCTGCTCACCGGAATCCCCGTCCAGGAAGCAACGATCTTGGCGATATCTTCCTCCGTCACCTCTTCGCGGAGAAGGCGGGAGGAATCCTGGTTTTGCTCCAAATCCTCCAACGCTTTCTCGGCATCAGGCAGACGTCCGTAGGTAATCTCCGAGGCACGTCCAAGGTTCCCCAACCGTTTGGCCTGCTCGGCCTCGGTCCGGAGAGCATCGATCTCCTCTTGAAGAGCACGAATCTCATCGATCGAGCTCTTTTCCTTTCTCCACTGCGCCATGAGGCTTGTGGAATCCTCCTTAAGATTTGCCATCTCTTTTTGGACCGTTTCGAGCCGCTTCTTCGACGCATTGTCAGTCTCCTTCTCAAGAGCCTGCCGCTCCATCTCAAGCTGCATCACCTGGCGCTCAATTTGGTCAATCTCGGTGGGCATGGAGTCGAGTTCGATCTTGAGTCTTGAAGCAGCTTCGTCGACCAGGTCCACCGCCTTGTCCGGAAGGAAGCGATCAGAAATGTAACGATCACTGAGAGTCGCCGCCGCCACAATCGCGCCATCTGTGATGCGCACTCCATGGTGCACTTCATACCGCTCCTTGAGACCCCGAAGAATCGCGACGGTATCTTCCACGCTGGGCTCTCCCACTTTCACCGGTTGGAAGCGACGCTCCAACGCCGCATCTTTTTCGATATACTTGCGATACTCATCGAGCGTCGTCGCCCCAATCGTGCGCAGTTCACCACGGGCCAACTGGGGCTTCAATAAGTTGGAAGCATCAACCGCTCCCTCGCTCGCGCCCGCCCCGACAATGGTGTGAAGCTCATCGATAAAGAGAATGATCTCACCATTCGAATCGGTGACCTCCTTCAAGAACGCTTTCAGGCGTTCCTCGAATTCGCCCCGGTATTTCGCGCCGGCGATCATCCCGCCAAGATCAAGCGTAATGAGGCGCTTGTTCTTCATCGATTCCGGCACGTCACCACTCACGATGCGTCGGGCCAGTCCCTCAACAATCGCAGTTTTACCCACTCCGGGCTCGCCGATGAGCACCGGGTTGTTCTTGGTCCTGCGCGAGAGAACTTGCAGGACCCGGCGAATTTCCTCATCGCGCCCAATCACGGGATCGATCTTTCCTTCCCTGGCTTTCGCCGTCAGGTCCTGACCGTATTTTTCAAGCGTTTGATATTTTCCTTCGGGATCCTCGTCGGTGACTTTTTGATTTCCGCGAATCTCCTTCAGCGAGTCTTTGAGCTTGGCTTCAGTGAGGCCCGACTCCTTCAGCAGCTTGCCCGCCGGAGAATCGTCCTTGAGCATTCCAAGCACCGCATGCTCCACACTGAGATACTCATCTCCCATCGTTTCCCGGATTTGATCGGCCTGATCAAGAACGCTACGCAAGCCATAACTCATCTGCGGCTGTGAACCGGCTCCCTGCACGCGAGGTTCCGATGCCAGCGAGGCAGCCACCGCAGCTTTCAGGACCGTGGGGTCGCCCCCGGCCTTCTCAATAAGAGGAGTGACAATTCCTCCCTCTTGCTGGAGGAGTGCCAGCAAAAGATGGGTCGAGCGCAGCTCCGGGTGAGCGGATCGCAGCGCAAACTGTTGGGCACTCTGCAGCGCCTCCTGGAGTTTTGTCGTTAATTTATTCATTGGGTCCTTTGTATCTCACCAGACGAATCCTAGCAATTTTTTGTTCACTAATTTTTTGTAATTCTTGAGATCGAAGGAAAATCGTTGGAGTCTTCGGCGCGTGGAGTCTTTTTCCAGTCTTATTCATCACCTCAGCAATCCACTGGAGCCGATTCCAACCGGTTTAAAACCCGTCCTTCCAAGTCTCAACGGAATGCGTTGCCTCGCCTTTGACATTTACGGAACCCTCCTCATCTCGGAGAGGCAATGCCCTCAATCCGCCATGGAAGCGCTCATGGAAGCTCATCGCCTCCCGGAACCGAAGTCGTCCTTGGCAGATCTCATCGCCCGCCATCACGCCAAAGCCCACTCGAAAGGGATTCAGTATCCCGAAGTCGAGATTCGAGACATCTGGAAAGAACTCTACCCCGACCATGATGCCAAAAGACTGGCCCTTCACTATGAATTACTCTCCCACCACGTCTGGCCGATGCCCGGACTCCAGCTTCCTGGCAACCTTGAGATCGCCGTCGTTTCCAATGCCCAGTTTTACACCCCGCTGATTCTCGAAGTGATCCGTCCCCTCCCGGCCTCCCCTGATCTCGCCATCTACTCATACCGGCATCTGCAGGCCAAACCCGGCCTCTTCCTCTTTGAAAAATTAAAAAAAGCACTCGCCCGACGGAATATTTTGCCCTCCGAAGTCCTCTACCTGGGGAATGACCATGCAAAAGACATTCTGCCAGCGAAACAAACGGGCTTCCGAGCTGCTCTTTTCGCCGGAGATGCCCGTTCCTTGTCCTACGCTTCAGTAGCTTCGCCGCCCGATGCCGTGATTACCCAGCTCTCGCAACTTTCCTCGCTTTTTGGGGTTTCCTCGCTTACCAATTGTCCTAATGCCAGCCCGCCATCTCATCATCGCCCTCACCCTGGTCATCGGGGGATTGATTGCCTGGCTCCTCGTCAACGACATTGAGGGGCACAAACTCGAAGCGGCAGCTGCCGAGCCGACCACCAAAGTCGTCAAAAACGTCGCCGTTCAGCCGAAGAGTGACCGCCATCTCTCGGACCGCTCGGAGGACGACTGGATGGAGTCGATGCAGGCCATCCGCAACGAACGTGTCGTGAGCTTCAAAAGTGAAGAAGCTTATCAGGATTTCTTAAGAAAGCTGACCGGATCCAAGGTGCGTAATCTTGGTCAAATTGATGTTCTCCGGGCAGTCAGACTGAGCTACGATCACCTTGCTGATTTTGACGCACTGAGACTCAACCCCGACGACTTGGATTACAATTTTCCCGTCACCATTCCGCCCCGCGCGGAAGTGGATGCCCAGAATGGCGTGGTAGGCTTCGGTAGAACAGCCCTGGAGTTCCTGGGAATTACTGGCGACAACTCCACTTGGGGCCAAGGAGTGAAGATCGCGGTCATCGACACCGGAATCGGACCTCATCTGGCCCTGAACAAGAACATCCAATATATCAATTTGGCTGAATTAGGCGAAGGGGCTGCGCAGCATAGCCACGGAACGTCTGTCGCCTCTCTGATTGCGGGAAACCATCCCAGCCTCTCCGGAGTTGCGCCAGGAGCGGACTTGATCTCCATCCGGGTCGCCGACGAGACCGGTTACTCCAACTCCTTCCTCCTCGCCCAGGGAATCATCGAAGCGGTTCTCAATGGAGCCCAGATCATTAACATCTCGATGGGCTCGGAAAACAACAGTTCGACCGTTCACAACGCCGTGAAATATGCCGTCGAAAATGGGGCCGTCGTGATCGTTTCGCCGGGGAACGATGGATACGCTCGATCCGCTTACCCGGCCAGATACCCGGAAGTCGTGTCCGTGGGCGCAGTCGATAGTCTTGGCCAGCATCTCAATTTTTCCAACACCGACAAAAACATGTCAGCCTCTGCCCCGGGCCTTCAGGTCACGGCGGCTTATCCCGGCGACCTGATCACCGATTTTACCGGGACCTCGGCCTCCGCCCCCTTCTTCTCCGGTGCCGTGGCAGCCGTCATGACCCAAAGCCCGACTCGGATTTCCCCACAAGAAGCCGTCAACATCCTCCTCAACACCACCAACGAAGCAGGAACTCCGGGACAGGATCCCCGGTTTGGCAATGGCATCCTGGACGTCGGGCGCGCCATCAACTCCAGCACCTCCGGCATTACCGATCTCGCCGTCGCCTCACAGACCTACCTATTACCCGGCGCGAACAGCTCCACCTCCGGTCTGCAAGTGAGCGTCGAAAACCGGGGCACCGAAGCGGTTTGGAACTCCGTCCTGAATGTTTCCATTGCCGGAGGTCGATACCCGGTGCAGGTCAACTCCCTTCAGCCCAACGAACGGAAGGTCTTCACCATCCCCGTGGGCCTCCAGCAACTCGAGCAAGAAGGCTTCTTGGAAGTCCGATCAAAAATCACCCTCTCCGGGGACGTGGCAGACTCCAAGCCTTCCAACGATTCCCGCAGCGAGCAAGTCACCCACCCGGACAATGGTCCTTAGACTCGTTCTCTTGTTGGCCCTCATCCTGCCCCTTCAGGCCCAGGATGGATGGCTCACCACCCCCGTCCGCAACTCCCCTCCGGTCAATCAACTCCGCACCAGCGGAAACGCCTGTGGTCCGGCTTGCCTGTTGGACGCCTTCCGCTCCGGGAGCAAAAAATGGCAGGCCTCGATTGCCCAAATCAAAGGCGACAATGACACGCAGAAAATCATCGGGGTCATCAAGGCCCACGGGAAAAAGGGATCGCAGCTCGACCCCAAACGCGCCCGCTGGAACACCCGTCAGGGAGTGAACGCGCAGGACCTCGTCGATATGGCCAACGAAATGCGCAGCGGCAGGTGGATGGGCACCGTGCAACAGACCCTCTTCTTTTCCAAAGGTCGCGAGTCCCCGACCGATCTCCTTCAAACGACCCACGAAAGGCTTTCCAAGTCTCTCAAAAAGGGTCTTCCGCCCATCTTAAGTGTCCGGCGCGTCGCTCTCAGAGCACCCTCGCGCAACACCGCCCCCCTCTGGCTCACCGTCAAACGCCATTTCGTCGTCCTTACCGGACTGCCCACCAAGCTCCCAAAAAATGCCACGTCCTTTCGTGTCACTTATCACGATCCCTGGGGCGGAAAAGATTGCCAGGGAATCATCCGGATCACCGACCATGCCACCCGCACCCTCGGCACCTTGATCGCTGATTTCCCCGACTCCAAAATCGGACGCGACCTGATTCGTCGCGGAGAATCCACCGAACTCTCTCTCGCTTCGGCCATCGGACTTTTCTAGTCAATCAGCCAGGTTCCTTCGACCTCCCCCGGGAAAAATTTGCCATCGCCCAATTCCAACCTGCGCGCCGTGAGAACATCACCGCAAAGATCAACGCACCATGGCCGGCTCCCCTTCATGAACGATCCCGTGTTGATCATGAGACGCCCGTCCCGCTCCCAGATTCCGGCTTGATGAAAGTGCCCGCAGACCAGCACCGACGCCCCCTCGCCCGATTGCTCTAAAAAGGTCAGCCCCTGATCACCCATTCCCCGCCAAACCCGGATCATCTCATAAGGTCGGCTGGGGGGCCACAGGGCCGTGGCAAAAAAATTCAATGGAGGCGGAAGTTTGGGAAGCGGAACCACCTTGATCGCCAGCGCAATTTCCTTGGCCCGATCCGCACAGGCCTCCGCCAAATGACGTCGGTCAGAATACTTTGCCACGATAGCATCCACCTCATCCCGGTATTTTCCGATCTCGCGCGACCAAGGAGTTGCGTCATGATAAACCGCATCGCCGTGAGTCACGAGAATCCTGCGATCCGCCATCCAAGCCACTCCACTCCCGCTTTCGGGATCGTGATTCCCTCTCAGAAGAACCACCTCGATTTCCTGCTCCTCGATCAGCGCGAGGAACCGCTCGAAGAGTTCCCTGGCTCGTTCTTTTCCCGGCCCCGCGATACGCTCCTGCCAAATATCGCCCGCCAGAACCAAGCGATCAACATCCTCCAAAAGAGGCCCCAACATCGCAGGGCCGCTCAAGCGGGACGCCGAATGTCCGAGATGGAGATCGGAGAGAACGCGGGTTCTCACAGCATCCTCTGGCGCACGGCTTCATAAAGACAGACTCCGGTTGCCACACTGACATTCAGACAATCCACTTTCCCCTTCATCGGAAAGCTGATCAGAAAGTCGCATTCACTCTCGGTCAGTTGCCGCATCCCTTCGCCCTCACGCCCCATGACAAGGGCACAGGGTCCTTTGAAATCAGTATCGTAAAGCGATTGCGTGGCCTTGTCCGAGGTTCCCACGATCCAAATCCCGCGCTCCTTCAGCGAACGCATCGTGCGGGCCAAATTCGTAACCTTGACAAAAGGCACGCTCTCCGAGGCTCCCACAGAAACCCGGCGCACTGTGTCGGTAAGACCTGCGGCCTTGTCTTTGGGCGCGATCACGGCATGAACGCCCGCGCCATCCGCCGTGCGCAGAATCGCCCCAAGGTTGTTGGGGTCCTGCACACAATCCAAAATCAGAAGCAAGGGAGCCTCCACCCCATCCAAAATCTCGACGAGATCATCCTCGCTTCTTGGTTTTGCTTCCCGCTCCCGGCTGTGTCGGTTGTCGCGGGCTTCGTTGACTCGTTTTCGCATGGCCGTTCTTACCTCCCAATTTCCGGCATTTCAAAGTGCAATTCTCAATCAGAACACCGTATACCTCGAATCATGAGATGGATCCTCGCTTTAATGGCCTCCGCATTAGCAGCCCAGGCCAAGCCCAACATCGTCTTCATCCTCGCCGATGACCTCGGATATGGCGAACTGGGTTCCTACGGACAAAAGAAAATCAAAACGCCCAACATTGATCAGTTGGCCAAGGAGGGAATCCGCTTCACCCACCACTACACCGGGGCCCCCGTCTGTGCCCCGGCCCGCTGCGTCCTGATGACCGGACAGCATTTGGGACACGCCGAAATCCGAAGCAACGGAGATTCCAAGAATGGTCGCAAGTTCCCCGGCCAGTGGCCCATCACCGATGAAGCCCTGACCATTGCCGAAGTCCTCAAAAAAGCCGGATACACCACCGGCGGATTCGGAAAATGGGGTCTGGGACCCACCGACTCCAGCGGATCCCCCATGGCCCAGGGCTTTGATCGATTCTACGGCTACAACTGCCAACGCAACGCCCACTCCTTTTATCCACCCTTCCTAGACGACGATCGTGGCGTGGACCTCATCAACAAAAACCCCATCCCCGGACACGCCCGACAACCGAAAGGCGAGGTCAAAGCCAACACCTATCGCGCCGAAGTCTACGCGCCGGACCGGATTCTCGAAGAAGCGCTCAAGTTCATCGACACTCACAAGGAAAAGCCCTTCTTCCTCTACCTGCCCTTCGTCGAACCCCACGTCGCGATGCATCCGCCGCAGTCCAACATCGATCAATATCCAAAGGAATGGGACAAGGAAAAAGGAGCCTACCGTGGTCAAAATGGCTACCTCCCGCACCCCCGCCCCCGCGCCGGATACGCCGCCATGATCTCGGATCTCGACGACCACGTCGGCACCATTCTCAAGCGGCTCAAAAAATACGACCTCGATGAGAACACCCTCGTCATCTTCACCTCCGACAACGGCACCACCCACCCTGGCACCGATCCCAAGTTCCACATCGGCGGAGTCGACGCCCCTTTCTTCGATTCCACCGCTGGCCTCCGAGGCTGGAAGGGTTCGGTCAACGAGGGCGGCATCCGTGTCCCGGCCATCGTCCGCTGGCCCGGGAAAATCAAGGCAGGCAGCGAAACCACCGCACCTTCATACTTCCCCGACTGGTTCCCCACCCTTTGCACCGCCGCCGGAATCAAAGCCCCCGGCAAGCTCGATGGCACCGATCTCACCCCCGCCCTCACCGGCGAAAAGTTCGCCCGCAGCAAGCCCATGCTCTGGGAGTTTCACGGCTATGGCGGACAACTCGCCCTCAACGACCATCCCTGGAAAATCATCCGCCAGGATGCCAAAACCAAAAAACCCGGGGCCTGGCAACTCTACCACCTTGACAAAGACCCGTCGGAATCCACCGACCTCGCCGCCCAGCACCCGGAAATCGTCTCACGTCTCGAAGCGGCCTTCGTGCAAGACCGCCAATCCAACGTGCGAAATAAGCTTCCTCTCTACGACTAATCGGTCATCAGGATTGTGAAACAATCGTTCTGGATGAGCGTATTTGTGCCATGCGCCTCTGGATCCTCTTGAGCCTTTTTTCCGTCCTTCCCACCTTCGGGAATCGCGGCGCCCAAATCTATACCGAACATTGTGCCTCCTGCCATGGCGACCAGGGCGAAGGCGTCGCGAATGAATACGACGAAGCACTCGTCGGGAAAAAGAGCCTCCAGTCCCTCGCCAAATACATTCACCGGACCATGCCGGAGGACAACGAGGACGCCGTCATCGACGAAGATGCCCGTCTGGTCGCCGAATACATTCACGGGGAATTTTACTCACCGGAAGCCCAGGGGAAACTGAAGCCGGTTCGTCGCGACATGCTCCGTCTCACCCAGCACCAGCACCGCAGGGCTCTCGCTGATCTCGTCGCCAATTTCCGTTGGCGACCCAATCTTGGCGAAAACCACGGTCTCAATGCGGAATACTTCAACAAAGAAAAAATGGACGACCGCAAGGGCAAGCTGGCCAAACGGATCGATCAACAACCCTCCTTCGACCTCACCGGGAATCACGGCGTCGAGGGACTCGACCCCAATGGCTTCTCCATCTTCTGGCGCGGTTCCCTCCTCCCCCCCGAAACCGGCACCTATCAATTCCGCCTAAAAACCCCCAACGGAGCCCGACTTTGGCTGAATCAGGCCAACAGCAACGGTGAACCGACCATCGATGCCTGGGTCTCCTCCGGCAACACCATGCGGGAATCGGCAGGCACCCTCTTTCTTCTCGGGGGCCACTCCATTCCACTCGAGCTTCATTACATCTCCTACAAGGAAACGATCTCCTCCGTCGCCCTCGAATGGAAACCTCCCCATGGCACCTGGCAAGCCATCCCACCTCAGTTCCTCTTCCCGGAATCCTCTCCCGAGGTCGCCATCTGCACCACCTCGTTTCCTCCCGACGACGCCTCAATGGGCTACGAACGGGGTTCCTCGATTTCCAAATCGTGGCGCGAAGCTGTCACCAAAGCCGCCATCGAAATTGCCGGACTGGTCTTCGATGACATCGACGCCCTCGCCAAGACCAAGCCGGACCAAAAAGACCGCGTTGGAAAGCTCCAGGAATTTTGCGCCAATTTTGCCGGCCAAGCCTTCTCCCGCCCTCTCACCAAGGATCAGAGAAAGACCTATATCGATGACATCTTCGCTTCCAGCAGCCACGATACCGAAACAGCAGTGAAGCGCTCGTTGATGCTCACCCTCACTTCGCCCTACTTTCTCTACCCCTCCCTAAATCTGGACGCGGAAGGAAAGCCGGACGCCTTCACCCGCGCCCTGAACCTCTCGCTCCAACTTTGGGACTCCATCCCGGATCGACCGCTCGAACAAGCCGCCGACAAGGGCTGGATCATGCACGACAAGGTTTTCCAGGAACATCTCGAGCGCATGCTCACTGACCCGCGCGCCCGCGAAAAGCTCCAGCGCTTCTTTTTTCAATGGCTCCACCTCAACGAGAAAGACGATCTCACCAAAGACAACGAAACCTTCCCGGGATTCGACGAGGCCATTATCGCCGACCTCCGGGAGTCCTTTTCACGCTTCTTGGATCAGACCGTCTGGTCCGACCAATCCGACTACCGCCAACTCTTCAACTCCCCGACCCTCCCTCTCACTCCCCGCCTCGAAAAACTCTATCAACAAGGTGCGAATCCCGCCGGGCTCCTCACCCATCCCTACATCCTTGCCGCCTTTTCCTACCACAACCAAACCTCCCCCATCCACCGGGGAGTTTACCTGAGTCGCAACGTTCTCGGGCGTTTCTTAAAACCTCCTCCAAAAGCCATCGAATTCAAAGACTCCGACTTCAATCCGCAACTCACCATGCGTGAGAAAGTGACCGAACTCACCAAGGACGAAAGCTGCATGGCCTGCCACTCCATCATCAACCCCATCGGGTTCAGCTTGGAAAATTACGATGCCATTGGCCGCTTCCGCACCCATGAACAGGACAAGCCCATCGACACCACCAGCGACTACGCCACCGAAGAGGATGACGTCGTGAAAATCACCGGACCGAAGGACCTCGCCGAGCTTGCCGTCGAATCACCCGGCGCCCACCGCGCCTTCATCAAGCACCTCTTCCACCACCTCGCCCAGCAACCAGTCAACAGCTACGGATACAGCCGCATGGATGACCTCCACGAATCGTTCGTCGCAAACAACTACAACATCCGCAAACTCATCGCCGAGATCGCCCGCCTCACGCGACTCTAATGCACCACCTTGAGGAACTTCCTCGCCGCCTTATCTCCCACCACGGCAAAGACCTGGTCCCCTGCATTGAGTTCGGCGTCGGCGCCGGGAACAATCGCTTGAAGCCCTTTCAAGAGGCCCACCAATACACAGCCCTCCGGCCATTTCAGTTCGCCCACTGTCTTGCCGTCGGCTTTGGAACCCTTGGCGACATGGGTTTGAATGACCATGCCATCACCGAGTTTGCGGACGACATGAAATCTCTCGGTGGTCACGTAGCGGGAGATTTCCTTGCGAGAGGCCTCGCGCGGACTGACCGCCGCAATCACTCCGAAGTGACGCCCCGAAGCACTGATGGCTTTCGCGTAATCCGCCCGGTGAATGAGCGTCAGACAATTCTCGGCCCCGAGGTTGTGAGCTTGCAAGCAGGTCATCACGTTATCCTCGTCGCTGGCGCTCGTCGCGACAAAAAAATTAGCATCGCCCACCTGTTCCTCCTCAAGTTCCGCAACCGAAGTCGCGTCCGCATTGATCACGGTGGTATTCGACAAGCGATCGGTCAGGACACGGGCCAGCTCCGGATCACGCTCGAAAATCCGCACCCGGCAGTTCCAGCTCTCCAACATCTGCGCGAGCGAAAAGCCATATTCCCCGCCTCCAAAAATCACGACCCGCGGTCCATCTTTCGTATGAGCCTCTTTTTGGAGCCTCTCGACCAAGGTCCGCAGCTTCCGGGGTTCGCCAAAAATAGTCACGACATCGCCATTTTCGAGCACGGTCTCCGCGTGGGCGACTTCGTGGCTTCCATCACGACTCACCAAGGCGACACGGGTATTTGTAGGACATTTCAAATCCCGCAACGAGATCCCAATGGCATCGCTCTTGGGACTGACCCGGACCTGCTGAAGCTCGATACGGCCCCGGGCAATTTCCTCCACTACGAGGGAATCGGGATTGCGAATAAACTTCGCCAGCTCAATGGCCGCCAGCCGTTCCGAACTGAAAATATGGTCGATTCCAAAATGCCCGCGGAAGTCAAACAACCACTCCTCACGTTGAAGTCCGGGATGCACCCTGCTAATCACCCGCTCCACCCCCATTGACTTCACCATGGAAGCACAGATGAGGTTGACCGAGTTGTCGCTGGTGAGAGAAAGGAACAATTCGCAATCACCCACATTCGCCTCCGCAAGGGTGTTCACGCTGGCCCCGTCGCCGACCACAACCCGCCCCTCGATCTCATTTTGCAGCTCGGCGGCCCGCTTGGCGTCTCGTTCGATCACCGAAACTGAGTGCTCGTTGCGAGAAAGCTCGATGGCGAGGTGGCGGCCGATTTCACCGGCTCCGACAATGATAATATTCATGACCCTGATTTACTCGGTTCGAAATTTCCCGTAGGCGTCAATAATCCGCCCCACGACAGGGTGACGAACCACGTCGGTCGTGTCAAAATGCTGGAAGGCAACTCCTTCGACATGATCGAGTGCCTTCTCGGCCTCCAGCAGGCCCGAAGCCTTTTGATCCTTGAGATCAATTTGAGAAATATCCCCGGTCACGACACAACGGGACCCGTCACCCAGACGGGTGAGCGCCATGAACATCTGCTCACGGGTGGTATTCTGGGCCTCATCAAGGATGACAAAAGCCCTCGAAAGAGTGCGACCCCGCATGTAGGCCAGTGGCGCAATTTCGATGGAGCCGTCTTCAATCCGGCGCTGACCTTCCTCATAGCCGAGCATGTCATCAATCGCGTCGTAAAGCGGACGCAGGTAAGGAGCGACTTTCTCCCTCATATCTCCGGGCAAAAAACCTAGCGCCTCACCGGCTTCCACCGCCGGACGGGTCAAAATCACCCGGCCCACTTCCTTATTTTTCAGGAGATGCAGCGCCATCGCCACCGCCAGATATGTCTTGCCGGTTCCAGCCGGCCCGAGGCCAAAAACCACGTCGTTTTCTGCCATCAGATTGAGATACTCCAATTGATGCGCTGTTCGGGCCACCACCGGCTTGCGCCCCCGCGCACCCACCAAGCGGGTCTTGGAAAGTGCCGCAACCCCCGATCCTCCCGCTGCCGCAAGATCAACCGCCGTCCGGAAATCGCGTGGAGAAATCTCCCCCCCATTACGCCGCGCCTCTTCCAAATCCCGAAAAACCTCCTGCACCAATGCACAGCCCTGTTCCGACCCCTTCGCCAAAAGCCAGCCGTCCCGTGTCACGATGCTCACCACCGCCTTCGCCTCGAGATACTTCAACTCCCGCTCCTCATGACCAAAAAGGGACTGGAGAAAACGAGGAGTCTCGTATTCCAATCGCAATTGTTGTTCTGTTTCGAGTTCAGCCGCCACGGGTCAGGAAATATCCCGTCCTTCCTTCGCTGGCGAGGCGGAAATCAGCCCATTTGAAAACCCAAAGTTTTCCGAAGTTCATCCTTGCCAAAGAAGGACCCGCCTCCTAGCTTCCGCGCCTCTAACCCACTCCCTTGATCCTATGTCCAAGCACAATTCTCTCAAACGTAAAGGTGGCGCCACTGGTAAGCGCTCTGTGATGAAGCGCTTCGAGCGCGTAAAGCTCATGAAAGAGCGCGGTGAATGGACCAAAGGCCAGAGCGCCATTGGTCTTCCCAAAACCAAGGCCGAGGGCTAGTCCAGCCCCGCCGGTTTTTCTCAATTGAATCCTTCCCAGCGGGGCCTCCTTGAGGCTCCGCTCTTTTTTTGCCTCTTCTTTTTCACACCATGCCCGAAGACTCCACTGATCCCAACGAAGGCATTCGCCTCAACAAATTTCTGGCCTCCTCGGGCGTCGGATCCCGTCGTGCTTGCGACGCCCTCGTTCTGGCAGGCGAAGTCCTCGTAAATGGCGAACTCTGCCTCACCCCGGGATACCGGGTTCAACCGGACGACCAGGTTCGCGCCTCGGGAAAACGCATCGAACCCCTTCGCGTCGAGTCCATCGTGGTTCACAAACCCGCCGGCCTCGTCTGCACCCGCAGTGACGAAAACGGCCGCGCCACCATTTATGAACTCCTTCCGGGTCGCCTTCAGCATCTCGCCCACGTCGGCCGCCTCGACCTGGAGTCCGAGGGCCTGCTCATCATGAGCAACGATGGCGAACTCTCCCAGGCCCTGACCCACCCCAGCCACAGCATTCAAAAGGTCTACTATGTGACCACCGAATCGGCATTCGAGAACTCCATTCTCAGCCAGCTGGAAAAAGGCGTCTTCACCGAAGTCGGCAAGTGCCGGGCAGTCTCGGTGAAACGCATGTCCTCCCGCCGCATGGAACTCATTCTCAATACGGGCCTCAAACGGCAAATCCGCTACATGATCCAAGCCGTAGGACACCGCGTGAAGCGCTTGGTTCGCGTCCGCATTGGAGACCTCAACATGGACAACCTTCCTCCGGGGAAATGGCGACCTCTTGAAAGGAAAGAGCGCGACGCCCTTCTCGCGCTCTCCGCCAAGTCCGCCCGGAGGAAGTAATCTTTCGATTCGGGAATTGTCCTGTCGTTTACCGGCTTGTTAAGCTTTCCAGCAACAACGACATGAGCAACAACAACATCGAAAGCCACCTGATCGAGGAACGGAGCTTCAAGCCCGACAAAGAGTTTTCCAAGAAGGCCCGCATCAAGAACATGGCGCAATACCGACGCATGTATCGCGAGTCGATCGAGGATCCCGGCAAATTCTGGGCCAAGGAGGCCAACGAACTCTCATGGCAGAAAAAGTGGACGAAAGCCCTCGAGTGGAAGGCTCCCTACGCCCAGTGGTTCGTCGGGGGAAAGCTCAATGTCTCCGAAAGCTGTCTCGACCAACACCTCACCAATGGCCGGGCCAACAAAGCGGCCATCATTTGGGAAGGTGAACCCGGTGAATCCCGCACCCTCACCTACCGCCAACTTCACCGGGAAGTCTGCAACTTTGCCAACGTCCTCCTGGCTCACGGAATCAAGCCCGGGGACCGCGTCATCATCTACATGCCCATGACCCCGGAAGCAGTGATCGCAATGCTCGCCTGCGCCCGCATCGGTGCGGTCCACTCCGTCATTTTTGGCGGCTTCTCAGCCGACTCCATCGTCGACCGTCTTGAAGACTGCAAAGCCAAGGCCGTCATTACATCCGATGGCGGATACCGCCGCGGCGGCATTGTTCCGCTCAAGGCCAACGTCGATGCCGCTCTCAAGAAATACAAAGCAGTCGAAACCGTCATCGTGCACCAGCGCACCGGGGAAACGGTGCCCATGAAGCGCGGCCGTGATCTCTGGTGGCATGAAGAATCGGCCAAAGTTTCCAGCAAACACACTGCCAAAGCCTTCGACAGCGAGCATCCCCTCTTCATCCTCTACACCTCGGGCTCCACCGGAAAACCCAAGGGCATTCTCCACACCTGCGGCGGCTACCTCACCGGCACCTACACCACCTGCAAATATGTCTTCGATATGCAGGACGATGACGTCTACTGGTGCACCGCCGATGTCGGCTGGATCACCGGACACTCCTACATCACCTACGGACCGCTCGCCAATGGCGTGACCCAGGTCATGTATGAAGGAGCCCCCAACTTCCCCGACTTCGGGCGCTTCTGGGACATTGTCGAAAAATACTCCGTCACCATCTTTTACACCGCGCCCACCGCGATCCGCGCCTTTATCAAGGCGGGTGACCAATTCCCCGCCTCCCACGACCTCTCCTCCCTCCGCCTCCTCGGAACGGTCGGAGAACCCATCAACCCGGAAGCCTGGATGTGGTACCACGAGAAAATCGGGGGCGGACGTTGTCCCATCGTCGATACCTGGTGGCAAACCGAAACCGGAGCGATCATGATCTCCCCCCTCCCCGGTTGCACTCCCACCAAGCCCGGCACCGCCACCTTGCCCTTTTTTGGCGTAGATGCTGCCATCCTCGATGAAACCGGAGCTGAATGTGGTCCCAATGAGGGCGGCAAGCTCGTCATCCGCAAACCCTGGCCCTCCATGCTTCGCTCCATCTACGGCGACAAAAAGCGCTACCGCGACACCTACTGGAACGACTACAAGGGACTCTACACCGCTGGCGACGGAGCCCGCACCGACAAACAGGGCAATTTCTGGATTGTTGGCCGGCTCGATGACGTCCTCAACGTGGCCGGCCATCGCCTCGGAACGGCCGAAATCGAAAGCGCGCTCGTCTCCCATCAAATGGTCGCCGAATCCGCAGTCGTTGGACGGCCTCACGAAATCAAAGGGCAGGGGGTGGTCGCCTTCGTCTCCGTGAAAGGCGGGATCAAAACCTCCGACGCCCTCGCCAAGGAACTTCGTGACCACGTCGGAAAGGTCATCGGAGCCATTGCCAAGCCGGATGAAATCCACTTCACTCCGTCCTTGCCCAAAACCCGCTCCGGAAAAATCATGCGCCGCCTCTTGAAAGAGCTCGTCGCAACCGGAGAGGTCTCCGGCAACACCACAACCCTCGAGGACTTCTCGGTGATCGCCGAACTACAGAAGAATCTCAAAAAATAAGTCACACATGACCCGAACCAGATACGGATTCGCCATCTTTTTTCAATCATTTGGCCTTGTTCGAAAAACCAAGCGGCTCACCGACATTGCCTTCGAGATGCATCTCTTACAGGACGGAGAGGAGCTGCTGGGTGCTGCCTGCTGGCCGGGTTCCGAGGAAATCGAAGAATTATCAATGGAATACTGGACGATTCGACGACTTGAGCGGGAACAGGCGGCCATCTCAGCCAAGGTTACGGAAGCCCAAACCACTCTCAAGCAAGCCCACGAAAAGAGGGTCGGACTGCTCGATCAGTCCAAGGAAAGCGGCAACGAACTCTTTCAAGACCGCGAAAAGCTCTTTGAAGAAATCCAATCCCTGAATAACTCCAAGGACGAAATCATGTTCGAAGCCCAACTCACCAAGAGGAGGCATAGCGCCCTCAGAATGAAGGCCAAAGTGCTTTTCGAGGAAGGCAACGAAAGCCGCGAAAAGATCATAGAGTGCCAAAAGGCGCTGGAAGCGCTGAAGATCGAGTTCGAGGACACCAAGGAACGTCTCGGCACCCTCGACAAGAAGATCGACGACAAGGATGCCGAGCTTGCCATCCTTCAGAACGAGATCGACAAAAAACTCAAGGGCTCCAAAGACAAGGCCCAGGAGAGCTTCTCGCAAATCAGCCAGGCCAACAAAGACATTACCAAATACCTCGCCGAACTGGGCCTGCGTCAGGAGGAACACTCGAGGCTCTGCCGCGATATCGGGCGATTCCTGAGCATCTATGACATGCGCCCCGATTGCCAAAGCGCCTGCAAATCCCATCAAGGCCTCCTGACACAACTGCGAATCCTCCGCAGGTCCGTCCAGTGGAACCGGAGCCTTGTCGACCGGGTAACCGCTTAGAAATCCCGGTCCAGCGTAGATTTCCGTTCGCAAAATACGCGCGTCTCTGTGGAAAGAGCCGCGCCTTAAAATTTCCTTCGAGCAGCTTTAAAACTTTAAGAAGTCACGCGCATGGGCATGAGCACGTAAAGAAAGGCATCCTCGGTCCGAAGCACTCCAGGACTCATTTCGTCAATCAAATCGAGATGCACCTCGTCTTCCTCGAGACTCTTGAGGGGCGCCATCAGGAACTCCGGATTGAAAGCAATTGAGAACTCCTTGCCAGCGTAAGCAACTTGGATGGACTCATTGGCCTCACCAATATCAGGACTGTTGGCGGTGACATCCACCTGGTTGGGACTGAAGGTCAGCTTCACCGAATTCGACTTCTCGGAGGAAAGGAGCGAAACCCGACGGGTCGTCTCCAGAAGCTGCTCCCGACTGAGTGTCAAGCGCTCCTTGGTTTCCCCGGGAATCACCTGACGGTAGTTCGGGTAATTTCCTTCGATGAGCTTACTCACGATAATGCTGGATCCCACCTCAAAGCAAACCTGGTTGTCGGAGAGACGAAGAATGAGGTCACCTTCGGTTCCCAGGTGGCGCTGCAGTTCGTGTACCGCCTTCGTGGGGACAATGAAATCCACCTCATGACTCGCCGGGAACTCAAGCTCATGATCAACCATTGCAAGCCGCCGACCATCGGTCGCCACCAAGGTCAACTTACCCTCTTTGAAGGAGGCGAAAATACCGTTGAGAACGTAACGGGTCTCGTCGGCTGAAATGGCATAGGACGTCTTTTTGAGCCCGTTACGCAAGATGGCCTGCGGAATCTTGAACTCCTTGGCGTCGTCAAAATCAGCGAGCGGAGGAAATTCTCCATCGGGAAGACCGATGATCTTGAAGAAACTGGGCCCGCTTTTGATCGAGGCCACGTTCTTCCCATCGACCGACACCTCAATCTCCGCAGAAGGAAGCTCGCGGATGATATTGACGAGGCGTTTGACCGGCAAGGTCGTTGCCCCGGATTTGGAGACGTCGGCAACGACCGTGCCGCTCACCCCCACATCCAAATCCGTTGTTGTCAGCCTCAAGCCACCCTCCGACGCTTCAATCAACACGTTTGAGAGAATGGGAAGCGTGGTACGGCTACTCACCACATGCTGCACCTGTTGCAGCCCGTCTAAAAAAGCCTCCTTAGCAATCCGAAACTTCATAAGAATTCATACCCTTGTCGGGCTGCCCAGAAGCTGCCCGTCAGCGCAAGTCTTGGCAAGTATTTCCTCAACAATCGACAGAGTTCCTAGCGTTGCAGGGCAGAGGTGAGCTTCTCAACGGCCGCTTTGACCTCCAGATTGCTTGCCATGTCCTGTTTCACCTTCTTACAGGCGTGAATCACCGTGCCGTGATCTCTCCGGCCAAATGCTTCCCCAATCTCAACCAAGGAGAGCTTGGTCAGCTGTCTCGACAAATACATCGCGACCTGACGTGGAAAGGCAATACTGGCGGGCCGCCGTCGACTGCTCATATCCGCCAGACTCAGATCGTAGTAGTCCGCCACCAGTTTCTGGATTTGGTCCACGGTGATCTGCTGGGAATTCTCATCCCGCACCAAATCCCGAAGAAGCTCGTCGACCTTCTCAATCGTCATTTTTTCCGAGGATAGGAAGCTGTAGCTGGCCACGCGGGTCAACGCCCCTTCCAGACGGCGCACGTTGCTCTTGATGAGATTGGCAATGTGAACCACCACACTGTTATCCAGGACCACCTTCCACTGCTCCATCTTGCGACGAAGAATGGCGACGCGGGTCTCGAAGCCCGGGGGCTGCAATTCAACGGTCAGCCCGCTCTCGAAGCGGCTAATGAGCCGGGGCTCCAATGTCTGAATCTCAGGTGCCGGACAATCGCAGGTCACGATAATCTGAGTCTGGGAATTCAGCAGCGTACTGAAGGTGTGAAAAAACTCGTCCTGCGTCCGTTCTTTTCCCGCAAGAAACTGAATATCATCGATTAACATGACATCGGCACTTCGATAAGCCTTCCGGAAGATATCAAGATTCCCCTTGCGCACCGCTTCGATAAACTCGTTGGCAAAATGTTCCGCAGTGAGGAAGACCACCTTGGCCTTGGGGTTGTTCACCAGGTATTGCTGCGCCACCGCCGACATGAGGTGGGTCTTGCCCAATCCCGCGCGCCCATGAATGAAGAGCGGATTGAAACTCCGCCCCTCTTGTGACGCCACGGCCGAACAGGCGGCGTGGGCAAACTGTGAATTGTCCCCGACCACAAAGCTGTCGAAGTCAAACTCAGGGTTGATCCCCAGCTTCTTGAGGCGACGTTCAAATGAATCCGGGCGTCCTTGTTTACGCTCGGGCACCACCACCTTGATCTGCTCCCCGGCCTTCGGCCTGCGGGATGCCGTCACCAATCCGGTCACAGCCTGCTCCTGACCTTGGACAACCACCCGCGGCGAGCAATGAATGCCAGCCCCTTCCGCAAAGGCCGCCCGCAACTCGACGAGGTAATTTGTCTCAATCCAAATCTGCTGCATGTCGGATTGAACTCCGATCACCCCCTCCCCGCCTTCGTGCCCAAGCAACCCGGCATTTTTGAACCAGCGGTTGAAGGCATCAGGGCTCAGATATTCAGAAAGCTTGACTTTAACACGATCCCAAATTGCCGCGTTCTCAACCTCTTCTTCGTGCTGTATTCTCTCTGATTCATCTTTGTTGTCCTCTTCCGAATGGTTGCTCATCTGTGTGTGTAATCCCGAAATATTAAAAATAATTAAGTACGATGGAAACCGGAGCTTCTCTGCGTGACCTGTTTAGATTGCAATTAAAGACCGCCCCCGGGGAATCAAAAATGAGAGGATATTTTTTTCAAATTTCACGCTCGTTGTTCCACAGATGATCCACGCTTTTTTTGAAAAAAATCCGTCACGGAGCTTTTCTTAAGACCCCTTAACTAATCGCTCATTTCGGGCTCCGAGCATGCCGCACCCGAAGGTAATGAGCGTCCCCACCGGCCACATCCACATTGACGCTACCAGAGGCTTCACCTCCCCCGGTTTCACCAGCTCGTAGGTTGGCAGCATTCCCAACCAGTCCACGCCGCCATTCAGCCAGTCGACCAACACCCAAACATCCATGCGGATAAACATCGTCAGGACAAAGGAAATCACCGCTCCCACCAGGATTCCACGGAAGGATCCCTTCCCAAGCAAGGCACAGAGAAACATCCCCAAAAGCGGCCCCATCGTGTAGGTCGTCATTCCAAACGCCAGTGGTAAAACCGGGACGTCCAACCTGCGCTGCACATACTCCATTACCAGAGTAAAGGCGGTGAGGCCAACTCCCCAAATAATCACCCAACGCCGCGAAGCCTTCACCAACATTGCCTGGTCCAAATCCGGGTTGTTCTCAGGATTGTGGATCAGCGATATTGTGGTCTGGCTCAAAGCCGCCAGGATCGAATCCAAACTGGAAATCGCCGCCGCAAAAAGCCCCGCCAAAATTAAACCGGCCAACCCCGGAGGCAACTCCGAGACAATCCAAACCGGGAAAACATGATCTCCATTGGGCTCTGGAACCCCGCCCTCGGCCAAGCTTGCCGCCTGCCCGTCTTTCATGAAATTCAGCTTCTCCGCCAGCACACCCTCGGGAGGATTGTTGTAGTAGAAAACAAACAAAGCCGCTCCCACCAAAAGCATCAGGTAAGTCAGGGCCTGCCCGATTGAACTCCCGATAATCGCCTTGCGAGCATCCCCGGCGTTCCTACAACAGAACATCCGCTGGGCATTCAGCTGATCCACCCCGAAGGCCGTGAGATTTTGAAAAGGCACCGCGAAAATCGCGACCCAAAAGGTAAACTCCAGTTCGGGCCCAAACCCCCAGCGACCATCCCACATTTGCGTCTTCCCGGTCGAATCAGCCACCGACCATAGGGTCGACCACCCTCCATCAAGGTGATTGACCACCCAAAAGAGCGTCACAAGGCCTCCCAGCGTGAACAGTCCAAACTGCATGACATCGGTCCAAATCACCGTCCGCATCCCTCCCATCAAGGTCCACGCAATCGCAAACAGACCAATAATCAGGATACAAACCTCAAAGTCCAAACCCGTCACCACCTTCAACGGCAAGGCCGCCACCAGGACCCGCACACTCTGACCCAGGATCGAACCCACCGTGAAAAAAACCGTCGCCAGCGTTTTCAACTGCGGCTTGATCCGCCGCCCCATGTAGTCATAGGGACTATAAATCTCGTCCTCATAAAACACCTTCACAAAAACCATCCCCACAATCACCCGGCCCATAATCGACCCGATCCCCCACAGCATATAGGTAAAATTCCCGCCTGCCGCCATCACCCCTCCCGGCACCCCGATAAACGTCACTCCGCTGATTTCGGTCGCGATGATTGACCCACACACCGCCCACCAGGGCAGCGCTTTCCCTCCCTTGAAAAAGTCCTTAATCGTCGCCTGCTTCCCTCCCATGTAATGCCCGATCACCGTGGTCAGAATCAAATACCCGAAAAGCACGATCCAATCCGCTGTCGTAAACCATCCATTCATCTTAGAAACTTTGCCTGCTTCCAACCCGGCTGTCCATCCCCGACAACTTTCTTCTCTCGCGGGTCAATTAACCTTGTGGGACCAAGCCCCTCTGCCTACCTTCCCGAAACCGTTAGAGGAGGATCGTAATTAGCGACGGAAAAACAAAAATCGTTGGCATTATCCCGGCCCGCTGGGCCTCCTCCCGCTTCCCCGGAAAGCCGCTCTTTCCGCTCTTGGGGAAACCTCTTCTTCAGCACGTTTTTGAACGCGCTTCCCAATGCACCGAACTCAATGAGCTGGTGATAGCCACCGACGACGACCGCATCGTCTCACTCTGCAAGGAAATCGGAGCCCGCGTCGTGGTGACCCGGAAGGACCACCCTTCCGGAACCGACCGCATTGCCGAAGCGGCCGCCCTATGTGCAGAAGCCACCCACGTCATCAACATCCAGGGCGACGAACCTCTCTTAGATCCCGATCTCGTCGATACCCTCGCGGCGGCCATGTCCCACGATCCTTCGCTCGAAATGATCACCGCCGGCAGCCCTCTCGATGATCCCGCCCTCATTGCCGATCCCAACATCGTCAAACTCGTCCTGAACAGCCGTTCCGATGCCCTCTACTTTTCCCGCTCGCCCATTCCCTACCGGCGAAGCGAGGCTCCGCATCTTCCGACCTACCGTCACCTCGGGATCTATGGATACCGGCTTGATTTTTTGAAACGATTTATCTCGCTCCCACCCTCGTCCTTGGAAATAGCCGAGGGGCTTGAGCAACTCCGCGCGCTCGAAGACGGCGCCCGCATCCGCGTTCACCTGACCCATCACGAAGCCATCGGACTTGACTCCCCCGATCAAGTCGCACTCATCGAATCTCTTCTCGCTGCCACATCCTCATGAAATACATCTTCGTCACCGGAGGCGTCGTCTCCTCACTCGGCAAGGGACTTGCCGCCGCCTCGCTCGGCACCCTTCTGGAACTTCGTGGGCTGAAGGTTCTCCTCCAAAAATTCGACCCCTATCTCAATGTCGATCCCGGCACGATGTCTCCCTATCAGCACGGCGAAGTATACGTCCTCGACGATGGTGCCGAGACCGACCTCGACCTCGGTCACTACGAACGCTTTACCAACTGCACCCTCTCCCGCATCAACAGCCTGAGCTCCGGCCAGGTTTTCGAAAACGTCATCAAAAACGAACGCAAAGGAAAATACCTCGGCGCCACCGTCCAGTTCATCCCCCACGTCACCGACGAGATCAAAGACCGTCTCGTCGAAGTCACCAACAAGAACCCCGATACCGACGTCCTCATCACCGAAATCGGAGGCACCGTCGGCGATATCGAAGGGCACCTCTTCCTCGAGGCCCTCCGCCAATTTTCACAAGATGTCGGACGTCACAACGTCTGTTTCATGCACGTGACCCTCCTTCCCATGGTCAAGGCCGCTGGCGAAATTAAGACCAAACCCACCCAGCAATCCGTCGCCAAACTCCGCGAAATCGGAATCCAGCCGGACATCATCGTCTGCCGCACCGAACACGATCTCGACGAGGACAACCGCCGCAAGATCGCGATGTTTTGCAACGTCGGTCAACAAAACGTCGTCGCCTTCCGCGATGTCAAGAACACCATTTACGAATGCCCGCTCGACCTCCGCAAAGACAAGCTCGACCGCCTCGTCACCGAGGTCCTCGGTCTTGAATCACAAACTCCCGACCTCACCCAGTGGTCCGGGTTTGTCGATCGCATCGTCAATCCCACCCACCACATCGAAATCGCGGTCGTGGGCAAATACATCGAACTCCAGGATGCCTACAAATCGATCTACGAATCCTTAACCATTTCCGGTGCCGAACACGATACCACCATCGAGATCAAACGGATCGACGCCGAGGACCTCGAAAAATCTCCCGCCTCCGGGATCATCGGAAAAGTCGATGGCATTCTCATTCCAGGCGGATTTGGACAACGGGGCGTCGAAGGGAAAATCAAGGCCGCCCAATACGCCCGCGAGTCCAAAATTCCCTTCTTCGGCATCTGTCTCGGGATGCAAATCGCAACCATCGAGTTTGCCCGCAATCTCTGTGGCCTCGCCGAAGCCAACTCGACCGAATTCGACAAAGACTGCGCCCATCCCGTCATCAGCCTCCAGGAAGAACAGCAGGGCCTCACCGATATGGGAGCCTCGATGCGACTCGGCTCTTGCGAATCCACCGTGAAACCCGGAACCCTCACTCACAGCCTCTACGACGGCGCCGACTCCATCTACGAACGCCACCGCCACCGCTACGAGTTCAACCCCGCCTACCGGGAACAACTCGAGGCTGCCGGACTCGTCATCTCCGCGGTTTCCAAGGACCAGGGCCTCGTCGAAATCATCGAAATCGCCGATCACCCCTTTTTCATTGCCGCCCAATTCCATCCCGAATTTAAGTCCAAGCCCAATTTGCCCCACCCCATTTTCTCGGGCTTCGTAAAGGCCGCCCTTGCGAACTCATGAAGGCCGCCCGTCTCATCCTGGGTCTCGCTGGCCCAGTTCTCACCCCGCGCGAAGAAGCTCTCTTCCGCGAAATCGAACCCGCTGGCTACATCCTCTTCAGCCGAAATCTCGTCTCACCGGCGCAGATCAGAGAACTCACGGACTCACTCTCGGCTCTCTCCCTCGACCGCCCCTTCATTTCCATCGACCAAGAAGGCGGTCGTGTTTGGCGGACCCGCGAATTCAGCTCCGCCCCTCCTGACGCCGCCACCTTCGCCGCCAAAGCCACCCCGCGCCAAATCGCCCAATTCGGAGCATCGACCGGCCAATTGCTGGAACTCCTCGGCATCAATCTCAACTTCGCCCCCGTTCTCGATCTCGACCACTTTCCCAACCAAAACAACGGCCTGCGCGGTCGCTGCTGGGGAAAGGATTCCCAAAGGGTCATCGATCACGCCGGCACCTTCAACCGCTGGATGCGCAAACAAGGCGTCCTCTCCTGCGGCAAGCACTTTCCCACCAACGGCCTCGCCCTCAGCGACCCCCACCACGACCTCCCCGTCGCCGAGATCTCCCTCGCGGACCTCCTCAAGGAAGACCTCCTCCCCTACACCGCCCTCATGCCCGAGCTGGATGCCATCATGGCCTGCCATCTCCATTTTCCGCAGCTCGACCCGGTAATGCCCGCCTCCCTGAGCCGCCGCATCCTCACCGGACTGCTCCGCGATCAACTCGGTTACCATGGCCTCATCCTCACCGACGACCTCGACATGGGAGCCATCGTGAACCACTACGGGCGCGGCAACGACCTCAAGCTCGCCCTCGATGCCGGTGCCGATATCGCCTTGGTTTGTCATCAAATGGACTCACTTCCCCAAGCTCTCGCCGACCTCAAAACCGACGATCACGATTCCCTCCGACGCATTGAAAAATACCGCAACAAACTCAAGCGTCCCCCCGCCTTCACCATGACCCGTTGGGATGAGATCAACGCAAACTTGACCGAACTGACCCGCGCAGTCATTGGCCAGGACCGCTTCGACCCGGCGCGCCCCTCCCAGAGCCCGGTCGAGGATTATTGACCCCACGCATGGACTCGCTCAAGTTCATGCACCCGCTCCGTGTAGCGGCGCCCCCCGCCCAACTCCCACTAGGCGGCCAAAACAACGCCCAGCGCGATCATCATCAAGACCGCACCCGCCATTTGCTTTCTCACGAATCGTGGATCACTTCTCCTGCCAATCAGGTAGAGAAAACCCACCGCCATCAATCCCCGTGAACTGTAAACGACATTGCTCAATGTCGGCTTTCCGTAGGCACTGAAGGCCAGATTTACGACGAGAGCTTGCACTCCAAGAAGCACTCCCGCACCGAAAACCCAGCGCGCCATTTTCCAATCTTTTAAGATGACGCACAATTGCTGTCTTCTCTTCACAAGCAGGCCAGCCGAGATCAAGCCGCTGCTGGCCATCATCAAGGTGAGCCAGCGCGCCGGACCAATCTCGCGACTCTGCCAACCGGTCAGGAAGTCATTAAGCCCGAAGAATACGCAAGCCAAAAGCGTCAGACCAACCGTCACCTTGTGATTTCGCCAACCCTCGGAACTTCCGCCCGACACCAAAAAAACCGCAATGACGGCCAGGACCACTCCGATCACGAGGTTGATGGAGCTTGCTTCGAGCCCCACCAGCATCGAAAAGAACCCAACCACAACCACTTTCATTCCCAGGGCCGAGGAATGCACCGCGAGATCACCGACCCGCACCGACTGCGTCGAGAACCACTGCCCCACGAAAAAGAGGACCCCGTTGCCGATGGCCCACCAGTCCTTTCCTTGCAGGACCCAGCCGCCGGTGGGCGTCAGAAAGAGGAGGAAAATCAACCCGGTGACCAGGTTCGCCACGCTGACGATAACCGTCAATCGGGCCCCGGCCGAGGTTCCCCGTTGCACGCAGTATCCCAACAGCGGATGAAGTGCCGCTCCCAGCAGGGGCAGCGCAACTGCCCCTGTCAAAAAATCCATTCAGGTGGATCTACTTGGCGAGAGTGACAGGAGTCACCTTGTCTTTGGTTGGGAAGTCCTCGGACCAATCGATGGTCACCTCGTTGGTGGCCGCCCACTCGGTCCCGCGCTGGAGAGTGTCGTAGAAACCACGGCAAAGCATGGAGTAATCGGCGTGTCCTAAAGTCGTGTGGAAAACACGGCCTTTCCCATAAGTTGTCGTCATGAGCATGGGTTCGTCACGGCTCGTCTTCTCGCTCAGTGCCGTCGCCAGAACGGTCATGTTCTTAGCCGGTCCACGAAGCATGTCGTAAAGCTCATCCTTGGTGTGAAGCCACTCCGCAGGCATTCCCTTGGTGACCGGGTGGACCTCGCTGCGATTGGTGATCACGAACTCATGCTGGGGACCGTGGTTGCCGCCCTTGCCCGGAGACTCGTCACGCACCAACTTGCCGTCCTTGTAATAAACGTAAGGCCCGCTCTTTTCATTGCGTCCGCCCCAACCACCGAGACCAATCATCTCGTTGTATTCGGGCCACATCGAAAAGGCATTGTCCGCAGCGTGAACCACCACAAATCCGCCCCCGCTCTTCACAAAATTGACGAACGAGTTCCGAACCTCACCAGGCCACATCTCGCCGTTGTAGTTGGTGACCACGACGTCATACTTCGAAAAATCAGGACGCCACTTCTCCCAATCTTCGGCGCTCGCCTTCTGCGGCGGACTCGTGCTGACCTCCACCGTAAACCGCGGATCACTCTCGTAAATATCCTTCAGCACCGGAGTCGTTGATTGCCAGTCATGGTTGTTTTGCCCATCGAGGATCAACACTTTCAGGGTCTTTGAATCTTCCTTGCTGTTTTGGGCGAAACCCACAAAGGCGAGGCAGGCGAGAAGCATCATCGAGATGCCGAGAGTCAGGCGGTTCTTCATAACGAAGAGTCTCGCCGAGGATTGCTTTGCTTGCCAAGACGAAAATACCACCAAACGACCTCACTCTTGATTCGAGATTCGCAATTTTCCCGCCTCACCACTATTCTCATCCCGTGAACTCAGTCGTTGATCTCCTTCAAGCCCTCGTGCGAATTCCTTCGGTCAACCCCGAAGGAGATCCGGAAGTCTCCCCGGGAGGCGAAAAGGCGATGGCCGCGTTCCTCGCCGACTATCTGGACTCCCTCGGGCTTCAAATCACCTTGGAGGAGGCCCTTCCGGGACGCCCCAACCTCATCGCCCGCGCCCCGGGATCGGACAACCGCCCCCGCATTCTCCTGGGCCCCCATCTCGACACGGTCGGGGTGGGCGGCATGACGATTGATCCCTATTCCGGAGAAATTGCCGATGGAAAGGTCCACGGCCGGGGCACCTCGGACACCAAGGGTCCCATGGCGGCCATGATCTGGGGGATCAAGGAAAACGCCCACCGCCTTGCCGACCTCCCTGTCGCGGTCGATTTTGTCGCCTTCATGGGGGAAGAATCCAGCCAACCGGGTTCCCGGCACTTTGCCGAACATCACGCCCACGAATACGAATTTGCGATCGCCGGTGAACCCACGTCTCTCGCGGCGGTCTATTGCACCAAAGGCTGTCTCTGGGCCACCATCGAGGCCAGGGGAAAGTCCACCCACGCCTCGCAACCCCATCTTGGCGAAAACGCCATCATCAAGCTCAACAGGGAACTGGCGAGACTGGATGAGGACTTCCGAAATCAGATCGCCCAAGCCACCCATCCTGTCCTCGGCTCGTCAACGATCAATATTGGCATGATCTCCGGCGGCACCCGCGCCAACATCGTCCCCTCCCACGCCCGCGCCGAAATTGACATCCGCACCGTGCCATCGTTCATCGCAGAGAAAAGCGCCGCTGATCAACTCCGCGATTACCTCAAGGGCGTTGAAATCACCCAAACCGCAGAATCCCCACCGATGGAAATGGAGTCCGACCATCCTTGGCTCAGGAAGCTCCAGAGCGCCCATCCCAACCTCGTTCTCACCGGGGCCCCTTGGTTCTCCGACGCCGCCCACCTCTCGGCAGCCGGCCTGCCTTCCATCTGCCTGGGTCCGGGATCCATTGACCAAGCCCACACCGCCGATGAATTCATCAAAATTTCCGACCTCAAAGCCGGTGCGGATTGGTTTGACAAGCTCATCGCAAGCCTGACATGAATCGCATCGACCTGATGAATCATGGCGTATCTCGCATGAAGTTTTGTTTCCTCTTCCGGCCGGAGGGCGCGAGAAAATCCTTCCGACAGTCCCGAAGGGACGCAGGCATATAGCCGCCAGCCTCGGCTGGCGGTCCAGATACCAATGACCCAAGAAGCTCCGAAGGTGCGCAGGACCTTGCCCAATTACATCGTGTGGCAGTGCGCTTGTAAGCGCTGGAACGTGAAAATCACTATTTCAAGTCTCTGAAGTCCCGGATAATGAAGATAGGGGGCGGAGAACACAAGCGGGACGCATGTGCTACGGTAGAACAAGCGTCCCGCTTGTTTGCGGACGACCGGTGATCCCAGGCGCGGTGGTTGGGGGCGGGGAACACAAGCGGGACGCGTGTGCTACGGTAGAACAAGCGTCCCGCTTGTTTGCGGACGACCGAAGTTCCCGGGCGCGGAGGTTGGGGGCGGAGAACACAAGCGGGACGCATGTGCTGCGGTAGATGTAAATTTCCACCTTCTGATCGTACTTCATGCCCGAATCTCACCGAACTGACATCGGGTTTTCTAGCCAGCCGGAAGGGTGCGGGGCGAAATCGTTTTTTCGGTGAGGGGGCGGTGGGTGATGCGTGGTCTGCCTGCGCACCTTCGGAACCTTCTGAATCGATGGTGCTTGGGACCGCCAGCCCAGGCTGGCGGCTAAATGCCTGCGTCCCTTCGGGACTGTGGAATCCATACGTGTGCGTCCCTTCGGGACTGTGGAGACCTTAAATCAAGGTGCCAGCCAATCTTCAGGGCTCGCTGCGGCCACTGGGTTCTTGCTCGGTAAGGGGATGTCTGGATGGTTTGGTGGGTCGAAGCTTTTCGGTTCGCGGATCTTGAAGTGGTGGCTTGTCTGGCCGGAAGGGTGCGGGGGGGGATCGTTTTCGTTGAGGGGGCGGTGGGTGATGCGTTTTCTGCCTGCGCACCTTCGGAGCCTTCTGAATCGATGGTGCCTGGGACCGCCAGCCCAGGCTGGCGGCTATATGCCTGCGTCCCTTCGGGACTGTGGGACTGTGGGACTGTGGGACTGTGGGACTGTGGGACTGTGGGACTGTGGGACTGTGGGACTGTGGGACTGCGTTTTCTGAGACAGACAAATTAAAATGCGAAGGCGGAGCCGACATCCGCTTCATCCAGCAACGCCTCGGCCACGAAAAGCTCGAAACCACCAGCATCTACACCCAAGTGAGCATCGAGCAATTAAAAGCAGTCCACGCCCGAACCCATCCCGCCGAGACTAAAAAATGCGACCAAAATTCAAACTCGAAAAACGATGGAAATCCACTACCTTCAAGCCATGACAACTGTTGATGACGTGATCCAAAGCGCGCTGGCCTTGCCGCTCACAGACCGATCCTACGTGACCTCAAAGCTTATTGAGAGCCTTGAACAAGAAGACCAACTCACCGCAGGGGAGGTCAGCGAATACGACGCCCGGGTTGCCCGTTATGAAGCGGGAGAAACCAAAGCATCGACCTCCGAGGAACTGGACACCAAAATCCAGCAGATTTTGCAGCGATGACCGTCCGCAATATCCTTGAAGCTGAGTTGGAAATCCTCGAAACAGTGACCTTTTACCAAGAACGAGCCGGAGGCATCGCCGCCGACTTCTTCAACGAGTTCAGAAAAGCCCGCGCAGAAATCAAAGCCTTCCCCGAGTTTTGGAAAGAGGTGGGGCAGGGCTACCGGCGCAAGCTCATTGAGCGCTACCCCTTCGGCATCATCTACCGCATCGTCGGAGATGAAATTCAAATCGTGGCCCTCGCGCACACCAGCCGCAAACCCGGCTACTGGAAAGGCCGGTAACGAGTTGGAAAGCCTCTCTTTTTAGGTAACTATTCAGGACCCTTGGGCGAGGGATTCGCCGAGGGCGGCGGGGGCGACGAGCAAACTGCGGAGGGTTTCCAGGATCGGGCGGTCTTGTTTGCGCGAACTTGAGATCACGCTGCGGA
>Ga0209491_10000942_pt1 | contig 58062 bp, 47 predicted proteins | sample BON02_FD_187213 | JGI IMG/M metagenome (GOLD analysis project Ga0209491, IMG submission 187213) | Freshwater microbial communities from Lake Bonney liftoff mats and glacier meltwater in Antarctica - BON-02 (SPAdes) (version 2) | ecosystem: Environmental > Aquatic > Freshwater > Ice > Glacier... | reverse complement strand
AAATAGATGAAAGGTTCCTTCCAAGGATTTTTGGAAGGATGGAATACCTATGCTCATATTACAGTTTATTCCATTAATTTATTTTTAAGCTGAATTGCTGAAAAATGACCATTTTTCTTATATTGTCCCGTACTTTATAGGTGTTTTCCTTTTTAATAAAAAACTTATCCAGCCGCTCTTCCGATACGTCCGAGGCTATGGATGCAGCATATACTCCTTTAGAGGCATGGCTCAGTGCTGCTTTGTCAATATCACTTGCAAAAATTTTTACTTCAAGGTCTTTTTTGAGTGATGTCAGGTGTTCTCTTATCAGAATGGCCAGAGAATAGGCCTCTTCGCCGGTAGCGCATCCCACCACCCACACTTTCAGCATATCTACAACCAATTTGCTTTCAATAATTTCCGGGATTACCTTGTCACTTAATAATTCAAAAGCTTCCTTATCTCGGAAGAAATTAGTGACGCTTATAAGAAATTGTTGTGCCAGTTTGGTTATTTCGGGAGGATTCGCTTTTAAAAATTCTTTATAGGCTTCCAGCGTACTTACCTTATGGTGGGCCATTTGTACCGCTATCCTTCTGATAATGGTCGGGCGCTTATAATCTGTAAAATCCAGTGGTGTCTGCTGCTCGATAAGGCTAAGAATCTCTTTCAGAGCCAATTCATCATTTTCGGCTATTTTATCCGTAAAATTGTTAACCAACAGATCCCGCTTCAAATAGGCGATGATTTCATCAGGAATTAACTCCGGTGCAAGAATAATATCAGCATTACCAGACTGAATGGCGCTTGTGGGCATACCAGTAAATTTTGCACTTTCAGGATCCTGTACGATTACCAGCCCACCGAATTTTTTTATAGCGGCTATTCCTTTTGTTCCATCGGATCCTGCACCTGAAAGGATAACCGCAATACTTTTATCGCGTTGATCTTCTGCCAATGCGTTTAAAAATATATCTATGGCTTTATTTGGCTGACTGGCATGGTTATCTGTCAATAACAACTTTCTATCCTGAATGGTCATGTTCTTGCCTTTGGGCATCAGATAGACACAATTTGGCTTTACGTACATTCCATTTTCAGCCACGAAAATTTTCATTTTGCTATGTTTGGCAAGTAGTTCAGCCATAAAGCTTTTATGATCCGGGGATAGGTGTTGGATGATCACATAAGAAACACCGTCTTCGGGGGTATTGTCAAAAAGTAAATGAATCGCCTCCATGCCTCCGGCGGAGGCTCCTATGGCAATTATATACAGTTCTTTATCGTCCATAGGTTGTTAATATTTTGGTAGGAAAATAGTTCCTATCTTATAGGATAACAATATTAAAAAAAAATAGGGCAAAATTTAAATTTCAAGTCATAGTCTTCTTAACCGGGCGAATAAATTGCGAAATCATTCTCCTCGTATATTTTTTTTATTGCCTCAAGTGTGATGGGTTTTACGAGGTATCGCTTGACATTCTTATGGTCGGCTGAAAAGTCCTGATCCTTTTTATCCACAGATGAAGAAAGAATATAGACAGTAATTTGTTCCTGTATTTTTTTGTCAAGCAAGCTGTATTTTTTAAGAAATTCCCATCCGTCCATTATCGGCATGTTAATATCAAGCAGTAAAATCGATGGTATCGGTTTATCAAAAGTAAAAGCAGTCTCCATATAGTGAAATCCTTTTTCAGGCAATGTGAAATCAACTATTTCTATATTCGGTAAAGTGCGCTTGATAAATAATTTGGAAAGCATATTATTCAAATTATCATCATCAACCAGAATAAAACGTGTTGGTTTCATATCGGAAATTGGATTAAGAACTTGGTCCCTTTATTGACTTCACTTTCTATATTTATTTTCCCACCAAGTGTTTCAACCTGTATTTTTGTCATAAATAATCCTACACCTCTTCCCTCTGTATCTTTATGAAAACGCTTGAATAAGCCAAATACCTGGTCTTCTTCCTTCTTCATATTTATTCCAAGGCCATTGTCTGAATAGTGGAGTTCAATTTTATCTTTAAATTTAAAGCTTTTTATTACGATGACAGGAGAGAGACTGGGTTGCCTGAATTTGATACTGTTCGATATAAGGTTATAAAAAATGCTGTGGAGATAGCTTTTCAAAGTCAACATTTGGTCTATAGCTGAGAAATCTGTTTTTATCTGTACATGTTGCTTTTTCATCTGGTCGCTTATGCTTATCTGAATGTTTTCAATCAACTGCATAAATGAAACACGCTCTCTCTTTTCTGGCAGGTTGTTTTTTACTTGTAAAATATTATTTAGGTCATATATAACTCCATTGAGTTTGACCACCGAAACAGAAAGACCATCCATCAATTCTTTCTTTTCAAGGGGTTCCAAATCGATTGTGCGCAAAGCTTCTAAAAGACCCATGATATTGGCTACCGGCGCACGTAGATTATGAGAAACAATATAAGTAAACTTTTCCAGGTCCTTGTTCCGTTGCAAAAGGTCTGAGGTGATTGCTGCCATTCCCTTTTCGTTTTCTTTTCTCTGGGTAATATCAGCAAAATTGGCAATTAACAGGGGACCTTCAATGTTTGATAAGGAGGCGAGACGCACTTCACTTATAAATTCTTTTCCATTTCCATCAATAAGCGCCCATTCAAAAACAGTTTTATTTCCCTGCACCGCTTTCAATATCAATTCTCTACCTATTTCTTTTGTCGCTCGTCCATCTGGCTGGAAAAGTGGGCTTATATCAGCAAGTCCTTTCTTTATTAATTCCTTAGCAGAATATTTCAGCAGCCGAAGTGCATTCTCATTGTATTTGGTAAACATCATTGTAGTCGTATCAATAACAACAATGCTTTCAGGAGCGGATTTGAAAAATTCACGGAAGCGCCGTTCACTTTGTTTTAGTTTTTCTGCTGATTTAGTACTTTTTGTTACATCCTGCATGGTTCCATTAATTCCACTGGGCTTACCACCGGAATCAAACCGGAATTTACTTTCTGAATGAATGTATCTTATCGTTCCGTCTTTAAGCAATATACGGTGGTCAAAGGATGTTGCAGATAAATTCTGGATTGATTTTTCTATTTTCTTTTGTATCGATTTCCTGTCATCAGGATGAGCAAAATTCACCCAATCATCTAACGACAATTCGCGTTGGTTAGCGGGGAGTTTGAAGAGCCGAGACCCTTCATCAGATAAAATAAGGGCCTTGGTTTCAAAATCCAATTCCCAACTACCGATGTGGGCTATTGCTTGGGCAACCTTTAATTTAGACTCACTTTCTATTACTTTTTCCTCACTTATTTTGTGCTCAGTTACATCCTGCAAAATCCCATAAAAGCGAAGAGGATTACCACTTTTATCAAATTCAAAATCCCATTCACTGTAAATGTATTTTGTAAGTCCATCTTTTGAGATTAACCTGGAATAAAAATGTGATGCTTCAAATGTTTCTAAAGTTTTTTGGATTGCTTGCTTTACATCCGCAGCATCTTCAGGATGAATGAAGGATAAATAAGCCGCTACAGAAGGTTCCATATCTCCAGGTTTTATTCCACAAATAGTATAAAACTCATCTGACCAACTGTGTATTCCTGTAGCTAAATTAATTCCCCAGTTACTTATATGTGAAAGCGCCTGGGCTTCATTTAATCTTGCTTCACTTTCCTCTATGGTTTTTCTTGATAGTACCAATTCTGAAACATCCACGACAAAGAAAAAAATACCATCAATTTTTCCATCTTCTTTCCGGTGTGGCTGGTACAAAAAATTCAAGTATCGGTCAACAAGTTTTCCGTCATTCTTTACATCCAGTTTAATAAGTTTTTCATTGGCAGAATAAGCTTTACCTGTTCGAAAAACTTCGTCCAACATTTCAATAAACCCTTGTTCCACAACCTCAGGCAATACCTCTAATACAGATTTACCAATGATATCCCTTTTACCAATTAATTCTAAGTAAGGGGGATTGGCCATAATAAACAGGTGGTTAGAGCCACTCAAAACACCCATGCTGGATGGGGCCTCTAAGAACAAATCAAAAAATTGAAGTCGTTCAATTTCAAAAGCTTTTTCTAATCTCTTTTTTTCGGTAACGTCCCTTGCAACCCCATACCTTATCTGATCTTTTTTATCCCAACGGGCAGCCCATTCAATCGGTACCAATGAACCATCTTTTCGAACATACCGGTTTTCGAAATAACCGAGATTGTTCCCTTCCTTTAATTTAGCTGCTGTTAACTGTGTTTTTTCGTTTTCTTCGCTGTAAACAAGATTGAGTAGGGGTTTGCCAATAAGTTCATCCGGCTTGTATCCCCAAACAGCTTCGCTTGCAGCACTTACCTTTAGGAAATTCCCATTTGCATCTATAGCACAAATAACATCAAGTGATGCGTCCATTATTTTAGTAAGGTCGCTTAGGGCGCGTTGAAGTTCATTGGTAGTAACAATCAGCTTGTTTTCCGCAAGTTTACGTTTGGTAATTTCCTGATGTGCAATTACTACCATGGTTTCATCGCTTTCAAATCTCTTGGCATGCATCCCAAACCAGCGTTGCTTATCTGGGGAATGGCAGGTATATTCCAGATAAAAATCAATTCTTTTTTCCTGAAACACTTCCTTGATCCCTTTTAATGCGTCTTCAGCAATTGTATAACCCGCTTCCACAGATTGCAAACAAACTTTAAAAAAATTACTTCCTATTTCGGTCCGCTGAAAAGTGGTTTCACCATTTTCTATTCCAAACCGTTTCCAGGTTTCATTTACTGCAATAATATTTCCCGAAGCATCTAAAACTGCGATATGAGCACTTAATGAGTTAATCACACCGCCGTGAAATGCTTCGCTCTTGTGGAGATTATCCGCTACCTTTTTAATAGCTGTAATGTCCCGCGAGTGACAGGCCGTGCCGATTACTTCATCTCCTTTTCGAATAGGGTAATAAAAAATTTCGAACCATCCTTCAACAGGAAACGCTATATGCTCCGTTTCTACAAATGCTTCTCCTGCAAATGCCCTATTATATTGTTTTTTAAAGTGATTGAGCCTCTTGGGAGTATAGGATGCCAATAGAATATTACCCCCTTTGGGAATTACGGCACTAAAATTTCGCTTAATCATTTTATCAAATGGAATATTGGATGTAATCAGATTAAAATTCCGGTCAACACTCCACATCAAATCTTCAGTACTATTAATTAACGCATCGAGGTTATTTTTATCGAATTCATGCCGTTTTTCAGCAATCATTTTTTCGGTAATGTCTCTGAAGTTTGATACCAATCCCCCGATCGAATGGTCTTCAAGCAAATTTGTAATGTTGCCTTCACACCAAACCCAATTTCCTTTTTTATGGAGCCGCCTTTGTCGGAAATGAAATGATTGCCCAGGCAATTGTAATAGATCATTCCATTTTTTAAAATAATCAGGAAGGTCATCTGGATGAATTAGATTCTGCGGATTTAGCTCAAGATATTCTTCAAATGAGTAGCCAAGTGATTTTTTGACAGAAGGACTGCAATAAAAAACTTTGCCTTCCTTGAATGTTAGCGTTTTCATATCCGTGCTGTTTTCAATTAGCGCACGAAACCGCATTTCGTTTTCAGTTACAAGTTTTACAGTATTCTGGTGTGTTTTTTCTTTTTCAAAAAGGTCAACTCCAAAGGATATGTCTTCTACAACTTCCTTGAGCATAATAATTTCTTTATCAGAAAACAAATTGGTTTCAGCCGTATACAAATTAAACGTGCCAATTACATTTCCTGATTTTTTTATCCGAAGAGAAACGGCAGATATAAAACCACGTGCAGCAGCATAATCTTTCCACTGGATTTGTTCAGCTTTCTGAATATTGGAAACGGTACGATAATCCGGATCCTGCATATTAGTTTCCTTCAGACCATCAATATGAAAGCCCTCGTCAGAAAGTAGTTTTATATCTTCTTCTGTCGCTCCACTGCTTGCCATAAGTTTAATCTTACAGTCTGAAGGGTCTAGAATCCCAATCCATGCCATTTTGAATTCACCGATTTCAACAGCTATCCGACAGGCTTCGTTAAATAAAGTTTGTTCATCATTTACTCTTGTAATGGTTTTATTAATATGACTGATAAAAGAAAAAAGCCGATTGGCCTTACTTAAACTTATTTCAGTTTTATAGAGTTTATCATTCAAATCCTTTAGTTCCTCAGCCCGTGCTTCAATCTCGAGGTTTTGAAAAGCAAACTCTTGTTTGGCAATAATCAGTTTTATTTCTCGTTTTTCCTTTTCTTTTATTTGGAAAACAAGTTCTATGTTGGAAATTCGTAACTCCTCTGCTAGATTTTTCTCCATTTATCACAAGCTTTATATTGACAATAGATCGGTAGTAAAAACTATGGTCTCCGATACCTTCACAGGAAAAAAAATGAAGCGAAATAAGGCCTTCTCCCCCCAAATAAAATCAAAGATAATAACATTTTATGCTTACAAGTGTTATATTAAATTAGAAAAAAGTTACATATTTCATACATTTTAAGTATGAAGTTAGTGAAAATACAGGTTAGTTTATCAAACTCCCATTTTAGATCGCCAATTAAAAACGTTTATTCTGTATTATGCAAATGGAGTTCATGATAGCCTACCAGGACCCTTCTCAGGAACTGGTTTAATCACAAGAAAATCAGGCTATTTGGAGGCTTAATGGCAAGAAAGAGCATTAATTAATGAAAAATTCCATTTAACCCAATTAAGATTTCTGATATACTTCTCTAAATATGAACCTGAAAATGAGATTTTAAGGACATAAAGCCTGTTTCACCTTAATCCCTTTGTTCATTATACCATTGATTCAATTCGTGCTGCTCAGGACAGGACCCGAACGCTACACTTCTCAGGACAGACTTGTTACCAACTCTGTGCAAAAAACAAGCCAAAAAAATCAAGGCTGTCAATTAGTGAAATGATTATCTATAAAAAAATCCCCCTTCATTGTCGATAAATATTAGGATCTTTTGAAAGGTTAAACCATTTTGGTCTTTTTTTAATAGCCAACAGCTTATTTCCTTTAACTATTGATCTACTGGAATTGAAGTTTTTTTTGGTTTCTTCGCCTGTTGAAAACTATAATTAAAAAATAGGTGACTATTAATATTGTAGAATAAGAAGCCAATGCTTCCCAATAAGTAAATCCCTGTTCGATAAGATTCTCTCCACCATATTTTATTCCAGCTATAAATGGGGCAATCAATGTCAATGGGATACTGATATATAAAGACCAAATTGCACCTGACTCCATTGCGTAATTCAAGGTGTTTTTTACAATTTCCTTTTCATTTGTTTGTGATATTTCTTGTTCCGTCATCTTTGAACCGAATCAATAATTTATGGGGTACAGGTGAATAAACACACTAAGTGAAAGACCAAACCTTTTGACTAAAACGATGTTCTTTTATCGTTAAAAACCTCTTCTTTAACTTTCGTTTTGCTGGAAACCTAAATAAAAGTAAAATGGGGAATAGGTTATCTATTCCCCATTAAAAATAATTATCTCTTTTGAGGCCTATTTCTTAAATAAACCCTCCCAATTTATTTCTTCGACATCTCCATATAGTCAATTGTCAATTGGGACAATGCTCGAACGCCTAACACAAATCCACTTTCATCAAGGTAAAAATCAGGGGTATGGTGAGAAGGGGCTTTTTCAGGATCGCCATCAACAGGCATAGCTCCTAAGAAAATAAATAATCCGGGTTTTTCTAGCTGATAAAAGCTGAAATCTTCAGCTCCGGTTACCGGATCGTGCACCCACAGGTTGTCTTTTCCTGCGACTCTTTCTAAGGTAGGTTGCATTTTTGCAGTCAATTCAATGTCATTGAAAGTAACCGGGTACATTTTTTTAATACTAACTTCTGCTTCCGCTCCAGCACTTTTGGCGATATATTCCCCTATCTCTCTAATTCGACGGTGGATAAGTTCTTGTTGCGGCTGACTATAGGTACGAATTGTACCGATCATGTCTACCGTCTCGGGTATGATATTGTGTCTAACACCACCATGAATAGCTCCAATGGTAACAATCGCGGGAATCTCTATAATTTTTACATTTCTACTCACCACTGTTTGCAATCCCATCACGATCTGAGAAGCAGTGACAATCGGATCTATGGAAGACCATGGATAAGCACCATGCGCCTGCTTTCCATTAACGGTAATTTCAAGCTCATCTACTGCTGCCATAGCTGGACCTGGCTTGTATTTGATAACTCCTGCAGGTGTTTGCGAGTTGATATGTAGACCAAAAATTACATCAACATCGGTCATCACACCTTCTTCCACCATCTGCTTGGCACCCCAGGTATCAATAGACTTGTCCTCTAAACCCTCTTCGGAAGGTTGAAAAATAAATTTAACATTTCCTTTCAGGTCCTTTTGCATGCCAGACAATACCTCTGCTACTCCCATTAGAATCGCCATATGAGAATCATGGCCACAGGCATGCATGACCCCGCTCTCTTGTCCGTTATAAGTGGTCATTACCTGAGATTTAAAAGGCACATCCGTACGCTCCGTGACGGGTAATGCATCCATATCTGCTCTCAAAGCTACTGTAGGCCCGGGTTTTCCTCCTTTTAAAACGCCTACCACACCTGTAACAGCTACCCCTTCAGTCACTTCCATACCCAAGGCTCTCAGATGGGCGGCCACTTTTCCTGCTGTCCTGATTTCTTCATTGCCCAATTCGGGGTGCTCATGAAAATCCCGTCTCCACTCAATAACCTGGCCCTCTATTTCCTTCGCACCTTCGTTAACCTGTTTTTCCAATTTGCTCTGAGCAAGTGCAGTACCTGCAAGTCCGAGACTGGCAATGCTTGCCAAACTAAACGTAAACCTAAATAATCTCCTCATATCCAAATTTATAAATAAACAGGCAGTAGATTGCCATGGCTTGTAAATTTTTGATAAAAAAAATAAGGACAAGTTTATCTTTTTATATTAAATTTGGAGATGGTTAAAGTTTTCATTTATAAATGGATGTCTTTTTTGATTTTTGTAGCGAGCCTAATATTGGTTTCGTGTGATTCCAATGAGGAGGAACAAGTACTCTCTGAAGGAGAGATCCGGCAGAAGAATTATATTAGAAAGATCCCGGGAAAAGATGATGAAGTACCTGAGGCTGTCTTGTCAAGAGGTGAGGTACTTATCGCCTATGCGGGCTGCTATGATTGTCATAGAATAGATAAAAAGTCCAAAGGGCCTGCCTTCACAGACATTGCCAAACGTTATCCCATTCAGCCTGCTTACAGGGATTTACTTGCCAGAAAAATTATCTCCGGAGGTTTCGGGTCCTGGGGAAATCCCGTCATGGCTGCTCACCCTGACCTAAGTTTTGAAGATGCCAAAACGATGGTTTATTATATCTTATCTTTAGATTCACACTACTGACACCCTATCACTATTTTTTCGTTTTATAAAATTATTTTACCATTTAACTCTGATTAGTTTCCTTTTACCTCTATTTTTTCTAAATTAATAAGGTTAAACGAAGAACTATGAAAACCATAGAAGTAAGGCTACCCCAAGAATTTGACAAATCGTTTATAGTCTTTAAGGAAAAAGGGACTTTTTTCCCTTGTCCATGGCACTATCATCCGGAATACGAATTGGTATTGGTATTAAAAAGCACAGGGAGAAGAATGGTGGGAGACCACATAGGCTATTTTGAACCGGGAGACTTGGTTTGCATGGGCCCCTATCTTCCTCATGTTTGGGTCAATGATCCTATTTATACCAACGGAGAGGCAGATCATGAAGCAGAGGCTATAGTTATTCAGTTTCAAGCAGATTTTTTAGGTGCTGAATTCTTACAAATCCCAGAAATGGAAAACATTAAAAATGTTTTAGGGCTTGCTTGCAGAGGTATGGCTTTGACAGGTGAAACGAAGGGGAAAATAACTGCTTTAATGATAGCAATGGTCCATATGAATGGAATCCAAAGGCTTTCCAGTCTCCTTTCAATTTTTGACATACTTTCACGAAACAAAGAGTATCAATTGTTGGCGAGTCCAGGCTATATAGATAGCGAGCCAGAAGGTTCTGACCGGCTTACCAAAATAAAAAATCATATTTTGACTAATTTTGATCAAGAAATAACGCTCTCAGAAATAGCTTCGATGGCCAATATGGGTATCACAACCTTTTGTAATTTCTTCAAAGAACAATACCGAATCACCTTTGTAGAATACCTTAACACAGTTAGAATTGGGCATGCTTGTAGGCTTTTGTCCAATGAGGATATAAATATCGTAGAGGTGGCCTTTTCTTGCGGGTTTAATAATTTGGCCAATTTTAACCGACAATTTAAAAAACTTAAAAAAATGACCCCTTCAGATTATAGAAAAGTGGTCAATATTCAAGAAGTGGCTTAAGGCAAAAACAAAAGCCAATTTACTATTAAAACCCCTTTCAAAAGACTTTAATAACCTGAGTTCGGGGTAAGATCGTCTTAAAAACAGGCTAAATCGTCACTGCGAACCCTTTTTGTGGGTTGCTGAGGTGGGAAAGGGTGTGGCAGTCTGTTGTCCCCTGAGCTTGTCGAAGGTGTCCCACGGCCTTCTCCACTCAAAGCCCTCTATAAGCCTCTTAATGACGATTTTGTTATGAAGTTGGGTCGAAATCAGGTTAATAGCAAATTGGCAGGTAGCAATTAATTTATTTTTAAGATAGTACCAGCAATATGTCTGTTTGTATTGTCAGTATTGAAGTAATAAGTAACAAGCACCTGGTCATCCCCCATGTTTACTGCCCATGGGTAACCTAAATCACTATTCCCTCCATCTTCTCTAATAATAATCTCCTCAGCAGTAGCGAAATCGGTACATTCAGGATTTAAAATCCTTGCTCTGATACCGTATGGCTTGTGGCGGTAACCATATACCAAAAACACACGATCATCTGGAAGTCTTAAAGCTTGAAGGGGATGCCCCTGAAACCCCATAGATTCCCATTTATCAAATGTTTTACCACCATCTTTTGACCTGGCGATTACTGCTTGATCATCAAATCCAGCAGTACGGATAAAGGCAATAACATCGCCTTTTGGAGTCTCATATGCGGAGGCTTCGTTGAATACCACCTTATCGTCCAAGGCTACTGTGCTTAAGTGTTCCCAGGTATTCCCCTTATCATCTGAAACCAATAAATAATTGGATGTTTTTCGTTTGTCTTCCGTATCACTGGCTGCCACAATCCAGAATATCCTGCCACTTTTCCCTTCATACATCGCTCCTCGGTTATAAGCTGGTATAGGATTTCCAAGGGGCGAAAAGTTCACTTCAGGTTCGATATGTGGGGGGTAGATCGGTCCCTTCCAGGTTTCTCCCCCGTCAAGAGACTTGACAAGGTAGCCACCCAGAAATACCGACCCGTTACGATTGGCAAAATTAGGCTTCTTGATATTTTCCAGGCCTTCTTCATCCAAAACAGCCCAACCATAGCTCGAACAGAGCAGGGGGCCGTCTTTAAGCTGTAAAAGACAAGGATCTTGTGAGCCACCAAATGCATGCGCATAAAATTAGCTCTGGCTCTTTGCTCCAGTTAATACCATCTTTAGAAGTCACACTAACCAAATAACTGTTAGGATCCACATGACTGTTTCCTTCTTCCTTGAAAACTATCCGTCTATCAGGTGCTCTTCTAAAAGCCACAAGATATTCTCCATTGCTTTTTTTAACAACAGAAGGGAAGGTAGCATAATAGCTATTGTCCTGGTAAATAATAAAATCTTTGACCTTGGTGGCTGGTTCAGCCGCTCTGGTGCTGTCCGAAGAGTTGCTAGCATTCACTGCAAAACTGTTTAAAATCAAGACAGCAATAATTAACAAGTGTTTTTTCATAAGTATTATTAATTTGTTGTAATCTTTTTCTTAGTTAATCAGGCATATTTAATAAAGATCTTTAATCGGAATTTTAGTCAGGTAAATACTGGTTTTCTCTTCATGACTGGAATAATAGACAAACCATAACTTCTTTTTGTAAATGACCATCCCAGGATAGCTAGTATCTCCCCCACTTGGCAATTCCATGGTTTCCCTAATATTACCTTCAAGGTCAGTCACATGAATAACTGTTTTATTACCCGTTTTTCGATAATCTCGGGTTCCCATGACAAGGGTATTTTTATCCAGGAAAAGAAAATTGGGTCCTCCCAGTTGCTTGGTTAATTTCTTGGTAGTCCAGTTTTTATAAGGAGAGTCACTTTTAGCGAGTACACCCATCTTATCTCCTGCCTCCCTTCTTACCAAAACAAACATCTTTCCATCTTTATCAAACCTAATGGTGGATTCATTGGGATTGCCTTCAATCGGTATTTGTGAAACATGTTTGAAGTTAATCCCATCTGTAGTTTTTAACAAGTGCACTTCCCATCCTCCCACTTTATTCTGGTACACCACCCCATAACCAACATCCTTGTGCCACGTCAGGCTCCATATCCAATCAAGGGAAGGTTCCATATCCATGGTAGCTTTTTGTAGGTTAGAAAAATTACCTCCTTTGGTATCAGAAAATGAAACCATGGGGTACAATACCTTGTACCCTTTGTCATAAACCCCTACGGCAGTCAATACCATTATCCGGCCTTTGGGAGTAATTGACAATCGAGCCTCTCTAACATCTCGGTCATCTTCTTCTAGTAAGGTAACACTTTGCCATTGGTCTCCATTTTTTGACTTTAAGATTCTAATGGTGCCACTTTTATCTGGCATATGGTTATTCCCCTCTCTAAGGGCAATATAAAACTCACCTTTAAACCTTATCATATCAGGAAAGGCATTGTGCGGGGCTTTGTCCCAGATTTTTTTTACTTCCAAAGAATCTTTTAATGATTCATTGGAAAAGCCTGGCGTCAACTGAAGGAAAATTACTATTAAAAGTAAAAAACTAGCTTTCATAATGGATGTTAGGTTATATTATCTAATTTAATTCACTGAAGAATTCCGGAATATAATTTTTTAATTGTTTTCTCTTATTCAAACTCCTTTGCGGATCAATACCCATATATGGCCATCGCAATCGGGTACCTATCGATGACCATTGGCCGATAGCGGCCAGGAATTTATCCACAGCCACATCCGAATATCCTTCCTCCAGTATCAGTGGTAAAATTTCTTTTTCGAAAAAAAGCAATAGCTGCTTTTCAATGAGCAGGGCTTGTTCCGGTGCTTCTCTCATCATTTGGTACCACCTTACTACTGCTTTTGGATGGAGACAGGCTACATTGGAATAGGAACCTTTCGCTCCTTGCTTTATACCGGTAACCATAAAATGACCTGGAATAAAGTAGGAAAATGGCTTGGGAAGGTCGTTCATTTTGGCGTACCAATTTTTATCTCCCCCCATTGTTTTGCATCCGATCACAGGTAAGCCTTCCTTTAAAATACCAGCATAGTCTTTCGGCAATAGTAAATTTTTGGCATGTGGTGGATTGTAGATCACCAAACCAATAGGATCCGAAGCTATGGCTATTTTTTCCAGATAATTCAGGGTTTCTTTACTATTGGTTTTGATCCAGTCCGGTAAAATTACCTGAAAAGCACATGGCGCAAATGACCTGGCTCTTTTTATACGCTCCAGCGAAAGCAATGGACTAGGATGGCCACAACCCAACTGAAAAGGAACTCCTGCCTCTTCTGCTGCAAAGGCTACTAACTCACTTAATTGATCAAATTCCTCTTCTGTTTGGTTATAAAACTCTCCTGCAGATCCATTGGTGTAGATCCCATTTAATCCTGCATCTATCATAAAATCCAACGCATGTGCTAATCCTTCCCAATCGATGGACTGATCCTTTAGAATGGGGAGCAATACGGTTCCCCAAACCCCAAAAATTTCATCTGCCGAAAAGGGCTTCATGGTTTTAAAGGGTTTTTCCACACTACTGTACCCATATGGTACCTTTGGTGAACCTCATTCCCATCGGAATAAAAGGCTGTCAAAATACTTCCATCTTCCAACTGCACACTTGAAGGATAACCACAATCCCTGCTTTTCAGGTCATCTACCAGTATATATTCCTGAGACCATGATTTACCTTTATCCCTGCTAAACTTAACAGCTACCCCAAATTGGCCTGCCTTTCTGTTACCATAGGTGAGCAACAAATCGCCATTGGCTAAGGCGGTAATATGGCCTGGATGCTGGTTTTCGTCGGTTAGTTGCTGCTCCAATTTCCAAGAAACGCCATCATCTTCACTCACAAACAAATCCATGGCTGCACCTGCTTTCCATCTTCTGGCAGCAGCAATCCAGCTTTCGGGACCTGTCTGAAAAAAGGCTGTTTCATTGTGTCCCCCAGAAAATAATGTGCTTCCCTCTCCTTCACTAAGATGAGAAATCCAGCTCCATGTCTTTCCCTGATCCTCACTTCTAAACATAGAGACTTTGTTGATACTTTTATCAAGTGATTGGGCATAGGCAAGTACCCTTAGACTTCCATCTGCTGCTTCCAAAACATCTCCAAAAGGAATAAATTCGGTCATCTCCTTTTCTGCTGGAGGAAAACCTTCTTTATGAATTTCCCATGTCTTTCCACCATCCCCTGAAATGGAAACCCAGGGCCGTAAAACGGCTACTAACTCCTTTGTCCCATCAGATGACTCACCATCTTTTAGCTCCCAACCAGAAGCCACTACCACCAAGTCGCCTGTCTGGTTTGTTCCGGCAGCTACATTCATTCGGTTTGTATTAGCTTCATGAAGTGCAGGCACACCTGATTTTTTCCAAAAGCGGCCATTGTCATCACTTGACCATACTTCCACACTTCCTTCTCTTCTGGCATGACTGGGCTGGTTAAAGATACTGGCATGGATACTCCCGTCCGCTAGTCGGGTCAGGTTGGGCCATGCGCACACATTATCAATCGCAATATAGCGTTGAAGAATTTCTACCTCAACACTTTTGATTGTTTTTACTGAGGGTTTCTGTGGGTAGAAATTCAGCCAAAAGGCTGGCAAAAGGAAAAAAAAGGAACTAACCCATAAGGTTTTCATAATGACTAACGGTTAATTGTTTAGATAATCCAAGTACCCCCATTTAAATCCGGCAACCTTTCGGTAACTATGATCGGGGTAAAGGGTGTTTATTGAATCCATTTCAAAGGTGTATTTTCTTAGTTTCTCTGCTGATAAAAACGGATCATTTGTATCCCTTCTCCAAGCTGAAAGTGCTTCCTTCATAGAATCCAGCACATCCGCCAATTCTGGTTTATCAGCTAAATTCTTAAATTCCCAGGGATCTTCAAGTAGATCATATAACTCCCATTCTGGAGGCTTTCTCCATATTTCATAGGCCTGGCGAACCTTTTCGTCAGAGGCTGCAATTTCTTCAATCGTAGCTCCAGACCCAAAATCAGGAGCAGCATAGGCGTTAAAAGCGGGGAATTCCCCTCTGCCAACGTCGATATTTTGGATAAGTTTATATCGCTCGCCCCTTATACTCCTTCTAGGGTAATAAAATACAGGTGAGGCACCTTCACCATCTGCCCCCAGGTAGGTCCTCCAACTTTTATCTTCCCCCTGTTTTGTAAATAAGTCCATTAAGGATCTTCCTGGTAAATTAAAATCTCCTGATATCCCTGTCAGATCTAAAACAGTAGGTAAAATATCAATCACAGAAATCAATTCCTCCCTGCTTGAACCATTTTCCTTAATTATATCAGGATAGGAAATTATAAACGGAACTTTCAGACCTCCTTCATAATTGGTAAGTTTCCCACGACTAAATTGAGCCCCATGATCACTTAGATAAATGATACAGGTGTTGGATAAATCACCTAAACTATCCAATAACATCCCTATAGATTCGTCCAACCTATTCATGCAATTATAGTAGGCTTCTGTTTCGTCCAGCAAGCGTTCATTATTAACTCCGACAAAAGGAAGTGTTTCCTTAATCTTATTTCGGTCCACTTTATGAGTAGGTAAGCCTTCCACTTCATTCTGAAATGGCAGGTGGGCATCCGGGAAATTCACCATCAAAAAATAAGGGTTTTCTGATTGATTGACAAATTTCTTTGCTTGTGCAGCATAATCCCTCAAGCTCTCTTTTTGAAAATTGGAACCGGGCAAAGCTTCAAAATCAAAGTCGAATCTTTCAGCAGGGTTAACGTGAACCTTACCAATAATACCAATCCTGTAATCTGTATTTTTAAGGTAGTTTGGTAAAACCTTGATCCCTGGATAAAGAGCATAATGTTGGGTTGCCCATCCGATCTGACCATTTTGATGCGGGTATAAGCCTGTGAAAATACTGCTTCGGGAGGGGCTGCACACTGAATAAGTAGTATACGCATTAAGGAATTTAACGCCATTTTGTGAAAGCTTGTCCAGATTTGGGGTGTGTACAAGAGAATTCCCGTAACATCCCAAATCTGAACTATTGTCCTCAGAAACAATCAGTAAGATATTTGGTCTGGCACTACTTTGAGTTTCTTCTGAACTACACCCAAAGGTAGCTCCACACAAAAGTGAAACCAACACCACTCCGATTTTCAATTGTCTAATAATCATTTTCTTTCTGAGTTTTCAAGCTTTCATAAGGTGAATAAATTATAGTTAGGCTCATTATTAATTGAGCCCAATTATAATTTCTCCGATACCCCTATTATTAATATCCAGGGTTTTGAATGATTTTGTTTTCCAAACTCAATACACCTATGGAGATAGGCCATAGGATTTTTTGTTCCGGATTATCCCTCTCACTTAGCGTAGGAAGCATTTCGATTGCTTTGTCAAAGCGCACTAAATCCCACCATCTTTTGCCTTCAAATGCCAATTCTCTTAGCCTTTCTTCAAGTATGATCTCATCGTTTTCTTCTACTGTACCAGGTGAAAAGGCATATTCACTATATTGATCTCCGTAGGCACGCATTCTGATTTGATTAATCTCCATTGATGGATCTTCACCTAAGGCATTCTTGGCCTCAGCAATCATCAATAAAACGTCAGCATACCGGTATAAAATAATGTCATCGATAAAGTTTCTACTTCCACCTATTACTGTGCCACTTCCCTTTGTTACTATGGTCGTGTAATAAGTTAAAGCTTCATTCTCACCGATTGTGAATATTTCATAAAAGGAGGCATCCTTCCTTTGATCATCATTGGTATACAAGGACTTAACATATGCTGTAGGAACCGCAATATTATTGCTCCCTCCACCTATGGCACCTATTGTTTCCTTTGCTTCGTCGGATATGTTTGTGGGAATAGCACTCCCGATGAGATACATGGCGTTGAAATAATTATTCCCAGCAGACTCGAGTTCAGCAAATCTTACAGCCATCAAAATTTCATCATTGCCTTTATTACCATAGTCAAATACATCTTTAAAATTGTCCAGCAAGGCCACATTCGTGTTTGTAATATCCTCTAATACAGTCAATGCAGTTTGAATATCAGCGTTGCCACCTCCCATTTGTTTGGCAGTCCAAAGATAGACCTCTCCTTTTAGTGCACTAGTGGCTGGCTTGGACCAGAACATCTTGTTTTCTGCGTAACGATTGTCAGGAAACAACTGTAAAGCTTTATCAATATCTCCTTTAATAAATTGGAAAATCTCACTTTGTGCTGTTCTTTCAATTTGAGTTAACTCAGGATTTTCACTTTCCGTTGGATCCATACGCAAAGGTAAATCACCCCAAGTTCTCGTCATTACAAAATAGGTGAATGCTCTCATGGCATATGCCTCCGCCAGGATGGTATTTTTCCTGTCTTCAGATGCAAAATCAATTCCTGGCACATACTTGAGGATCAGGTTGGCGCTATTTACCAGAGTAAACAAACTCTGCCAACTTGGCCCAGCATCATCAGGCTGCAAGCGGTTTGTGTAATACTTAGCCCATCCGCCATCGCCTACAGTTCCAAGGGCTACAACATCTGCCCTTGCTTCTCCCAGATAATACAAGGTAGAATTAGATATACTTCTTAGGTTGACATACATTCCTATCAAGGCACCTTCTGCATCCCCTTCTGTCTTCCAGAAAGACTCCGTGGTAATCACACTCGTAGGAGACACATCCAGCAGATCGGAACACGAGCCGAATAGAAATAGGCTTAATATAAAAGCTATACTTAAGTTTTTCATGATTCCTTAATTTTAAATTAGAAGGTAATATTTAAACCGAAAATAAAGTTTCTCGGTATAGGATAACGTCCGTAATCTCGTCCACCAAATTCAGGGTTAAGCCCCTGGTATTTTGTGAAATAATACAGATTGTTCCCCGTCAGGCTAAGCCTTACATTTTCCAAATGGACTGGCTTTAATAAGCTTTTTGGCAAGTTATAGCTTAAGCTTAGTTCTCTTATGGCAAGGTAGTCTCCTGATTCATAATATCCCTGACCGGTTCGATTTGGATGAACATTCAATTGTGCCCTAGTACTTTCCCAATCGTACCTTGGCAACTCAGCCACATCACCTTGTTGCTGCCAGCCATTGTCAACCAAATTTTGGGTAAGGTTCATGTTTAGCTTCCATTGACCTTCCATAAATGCGCGTGCATAGTTGTAAATGGTATGCCCAACAGTATAATCCATTCGTAGGGAAAGCATTAAGTTTTTGTAAGAAAAAGTATTGGTGAACCCACCAGTTAAGGTTGGGAATTCAGTCCCTACATATACCTTGTCCTTTTCGTCTATGACATCATTGTTATCTATATCGTCCCAGATAAAATCTCCGCCAAAAGCAACGTCAGGATATCTTTTGTAGGCATCACTTGGTGCATTTTCTGCATCCTGATCGGTTGGATATACACCTAATTCTCTGTGCTGATAATACTCTCCCAGACTACCACCTTCCTGAAGGCCTCCTTTCCAGGCATAATCACCCAGCGCGCCATCCCAAACATAATACCCACCAACACGGTTTTTATCTGCTCCATTTTCTGGCAGTTTTAATATTTTATTTTGAAGGGTGGCAAAGTTGGCTGCCAAGTTCCATTGGAAATCAGAAGCAGAAGGTAAAACATTGTAATTCACTTCCAGCTCTACTCCTTTGTTCTCTAAACTACCCAAATTGGTAAGGGTACTACCAAAACCAGTGGATGGTGGCAAGGCTAAATTCGTGATCAGGTTATCCGTAACCCTTCTATACACATCAAGCACAATCCCCAAGCGGTTAAACAGCGTAAGGTCTGCACCGAAATTCAAAGTTTTAGACCGTTCCCATTTCAATTCGGGATTCGGTATCAGGGTATTCTGAATGGCTGCGTATCCGCCATATCTTGAACCTACACCATAGGCTCCTTGAGCGGAAAAATCTCCCAAATTCCCAATATTACCGTTGATACCATAACTTGTTCTAACTTTAAGTTTACTAAAAACATTTTGTGGCAATGCTTCCCAAAAGTCTTCTTTGTGCATGTTCCAGCCCAAAGCTACCCCAGGAAAAAAGCCCCATTGATAGTTGGCTCCCAAATTAGAGGCCCCATCATACCTTGCGTTTATTGAAACCAAATATTTATAGTTGTAGTCATAATTTACCCTGCCAAAATAGCCATGGATAACCTGATCTGAAATAGAACTGCTAACGCTGGTAGCCTCAGCGGAGGCATTTAGCGTTGGGATAAGGTCCGTAGAAGCTCCCTGCCCTGATGCATTAAGTGAAGATATATTTCTTCCAAAGTAGGCATAACCCGCAGTTGCATTCACATTATGGCCATCTCCAATGGTCTTAACATAATGAAAAACCGCATCCACTTGCGTTTGTCTCCATTTAGAAATCGAAGCACTTGCAGATCTGTTGTCTACCAGATTATTAGGGCCATTTAAAACAGCAGGCTGAAAAACATAGGAATCATCAGTTGTATAATAAATGGATAGTTGCGGGTCAAAACTTAATTCCGGCGTTATTTGCCACCTGGAACCAACGGAGAAAGTCAAGTTTTCCGACCTGTTTTCTGCGACTCTGTTTCTCAATACATATTCAGGGTTTCCCTCGCTCAATGCTTGTCCCGGTGCCAAAGTACCATCTTCAAATTTATATTTAGTTGTAGGTGGTAAGGTGATTGCCCTGGCAAAAATATTGGTAATACTATTTACCTGATTGTCTTTTGAATTGGCGTAGTTGACAATTCCATAAAAGCTGAAATTATCGCTTACTTTAAAATCTCCATTGACATTCATTGTATACCGCTTATACCCTGTGGTAATTGCTATTCCCTGATTGTCCAAGAAACCTAAGCTAGCACTCACTTTCGCCTTTTCTGTACCTCCAGAAACCGAAACGTGGTGGTTCTGTATAGCAGCAGTTCTAAACAATACATCCTGCCAATCGGTGTCCTGAAAGATTAAAGTTTTGGAAGGGTCAAGTGGATCCGGCATGCTTTCCCACCCTTCATTAAGCTTGTACTCGTTTTCAGGAGATAAATACTGCGTCGTATAAGCAGTGTTATTGGTCAGGTCATTGCCTGTTCCAAATCCTATCGGATTCGTATTTCTAAAGGAGGCATCAGGAAAGATGTCCTGAACAATCATTGCCCTTCTGGCGAAAGTTAAATAATCACGTGCAGAAGCAAGATCATACAAGCTACCAGGTTGGGACAAAGAATAGCTTCCAGAATAAGTAGCCGAAACAAAACCGGCTTTAGCAGATTTTGTTGTAATAACCACCACACCATTAGATCCTCGGGCTCCGTATATTGAAGTTGATGCGGCATCCTTTAGCACCTGAAAAGTTTCAATATCTCCTGGTGCTATATTGTTAATGTCAGGTCTAATTACCCCATCTACTACATATAATGGAGAAGCCCCATCTGGATTGTTGATGGAAGTACCACCCCTGACAATCACCCTAGGTGCAGCTCCTGGTTGCCCAGACGTAGTTTGAACCCTAACACCAGCTAATGTACCCTGCATGGCCGATGCGGCATTGGAATAAGGAATATTTTCTAAAACTCGCTCATCCATTTTGGATACCGATGTTGTTAATAATTCTCGTGATTGCTCTCCAAAACCAATCACGACCACCTCTTCCATGTCAGAAAGCGTTGAGTTAAGTTCCACATTGATGGTACTGTTGTTTCCCACTTCCATCTCGCGACTTGTAAACCCTATAAAAGAGAATACCAAAGTGTTGCGGTCTTGTGGAACGGATACCCGATAACTTCCATCAATGTTGGAAACGGTACCAATAGCAGTTCCTTTCACCAGAATATTTACTCCTGGTAGAGACTCTCCTGAGGCATCCGTGATGGTCCCAGTGACTTCTCTGGTACTTTGTGAATAACCCTCCGATCCGGCCATGATCATAAAAAGGATCATTAGCCCAAATAGCCGTAATTCTTGTATAAATTTTTTCATATAATAATGATTTAAATATTGCACAATCATGCACATACCAAAGATATTATATGAATTAACCGTTTTCTTATACTTTCTTTTACATTATTAATACAATATTACAAAGTCCTAACCTTGATGTAAGCGTGGGTTTTGAAAAAAATTAAAGCGAGTCTAGTTATTAAATTTCAGAGCTATTTAATCAACCTTGTCAAATTCATTATGGATTGCTGGTATTGACCTTGGAGTTCAAAATATCGTTCCTAGTATCTTGTCTTTCTCGAGAAGTCCTTCTATCACTTAATAGAAAGGTTATTTTCGATTTAACCCCGATTCGAAGAGGTGGATAATTAATCAGGCTATTTTTAGCTCAAAAAATATTTAACCTAACTATTGCTACAAAATGTATTTATAATAGGATGTTTTATGCCTAATAGAAATCATTTAAGATTTTTTCACCTATCGGCATTTTGCTTCCGAAATTTAAAAGAGAAAACAGCTGCATCTTTCAAATAAATCCTCATTTTAACAGGCTTTCCGACCAATTTGGACAGGTCGTTAGATTTATTCCAATAAACAGTTCTGGAGATTTCATTTCCTATGATGGGCTGACATTCCTCCATAGAATAACCTGGCAACTTATTTCCTTCTTCATCCAGTAATTCAACCAAAATCACTCCCGCAGCGGATGTCGAATAATTCAGTTCCAAGGCTTTGCCATCAAAGATAAATGGTTTGCTTAGCATTTCACCACCCTCAAAGCCTGCTGATAGAGAGGAAAAGCCATCCAATCTCATCGAATATCTACGCAGGTGGGCACTTGGCTGGGCATAATCCTGGTTAACATAAATGGACATTTCATCCTCCCCCGTCTGCACTACATTCAATGCGGGATAATTAGAGCGTGACACCCAATTCTGCAAACCAATACCCGGCCGAATAAAGGATTCCATGAACTGACGCTCATAGTGGTTACCTCCTCTTGAAGACATCAGAATGGCGTCGGAACAATCATTGTAATACTTAGGATCAACCCCGAGGTTTTTCGCTTGCTCGTCCGAAATCACTTTTCGGTTGGGCATAAAACGGGCTCCTATGGCCAAATAAATGTGTGGCGCACGGAAATAAGGACTGGTTTGTTGGGTGTAAAGATGTTCCAGAGGAGCTTCACCAAATTCCATTTTTTTGCCTGCTTCCCAGTTTATAAAATCATTAGATGTAGATCTGCTGACCGACCGGAACCCTTGATCCGAGGTCCTGTAATAAGCTATGTATTTATTTTCAACAGTCGACCAGAAGCCCACGTTTTGAGAATCTAAATTACCTTCATTAATTACAGCAGAATCCATCTTTTTTTTCCAGTGAATACCATCCGAAGAAACTAAAGCAAACAATCCCGTTTTCTTTTTTCCTGCAAGGGCTTTGTACTTTTCGGTTTTTGGTACAGTAATGTTTTGGTCTAAAAATGGACTAAAATTATGGGTGATTTCTTCGCTCACGATAATTACATTATTATCGGTTGATCCACTAATACTTTGGATACCAAGTTTTGGTTTTATCCAATTTTTTCCGTCTATCGATTCGGCATAACAGGTTACTTCTTTAAATTTATCTTGTCCAATTCCCGGAAGGCCTCTGTAAAAAGCCTTAAAAATATTTTCATCCCGAATAATGGTCACATAGGCAGAAAAAGCACCCTCCCAAGGCAGATCAAATCGCAGTACTTCCCCTTCATCTACTGGATGATGTAACTCAAGAACTGCTTCTTTCATGTTTTCAATCAGATAATTGTCTACAAATAGTTCACGATTATTGCCAATATCAATAACTTGAGCAATGATCAAATTTTGAATAAAAATAAATATTGCAAGTAATATGTACTTTTTCATGAATTTAAATTTAGTTGAACTTGAATGAAAATAAATCTGCATCCTTCAGGTAAACCCTCATTCGAACCGGGGATCCTGAAAGTTTAGAAATATCCTCTGAATTGTTCCAATAAACAGTCCTTGAAATTTCATTACCGATCACTGGCTGACACTCTTCCTTTGAATAACCAGGTATCTTTTTTCCATTTTCGTCAAGGATTTCAACCAAAATTTCCCCTGCAGCGGAGGTAGAATAATTCAATTCCAGAACGTCACCTTCAAATACAAAAGGTTTTGTGGTCATTTCGCCCCCATCATACCCTGCGGATAATGAAGCAAAACCATCCAACCTCATTGAATACCTTCTTAAATGTGCAGTTGGCTGGGCATAATCTTGATTGACATAGATTGACATTTCCGTATCCCCAGTTTGCACGATATTTAATGCAGGATAATTGGATCTGGAAACCCAATTTTGCAATCCTATGCCTGGCTTGATAAAGGACTCCATAAATTGTCTTACATAAGAACTGCCACCTCTTGAGGACATTAAAACCGCATCTGAACAATCATTGTAATACTTTGGATTTACCCCTAATTTTTTAGCTTCTTCGTCGTTAACCACTTTCCTATTGGGCATAAACCTAGCCCCTATGGCCAAATATATTTGAGGGGCACGATAGTAAGGACTCGTTTGCTGTGTATATAGGTGTTCAAATGGCGTATTCCCAAAACTCATTTGAACAGGTTCGGACCAATTGACAAAATCCTTGGATGTGGTTCTTCCAACAGAACGAAAGCCACTGTAACCATCTCCAGTCCAAGTTCGGAAGTAACAAACATATTGTTTCTCGCTTATGGACCAGAAAACCACATTTTGTGAATCGAACACTCCTTTTGTGAATACTGGTTCTTCTTGCAATTTCCGCCATTCTTTACCGTCACTGGACACATAGGCTACCAATCCACTGTCTCTAGTTCCTCCCAGCGCTTTGTATCTTTCAGATTTTTTAGCCTGAGGATTACTGTCCAGAAAGGGACTAAAATTATGGGTGACAGGTGCGGCATGTGCCAATATTACATTGTTATTTTTGGAACCTTTGATGGTATACTGTTTAAGGTCTGGCTTGATCCAATTAATCCCATCCTTTGATTCTGCGTAACAGGTAACTTCTGCATCGTTGCCATCACTGCCCGCTTTTGGAACACCACGGTAATACGCTCTGTAAGTTCCACCGTCCTTGATGACAGTAAAGTAAGCGGAAAATGCACCTTCCCAGGGTTTTTCAAATTTTATGACTGCTCCCTGATCTACAGGTTCATGCATTTTGAGCTTGGCGCCTTTCAGCTCATCTATTAGGTACTCATCCACAAAAAGCTCTCTATTGCTACCGATGTATTCACTTTGTGAATACCCCTCCGATCCAGCCACGATCATAAAAAGAATTAGCGACCCAAACAGAGGTAATACTTGTTTAAAATGTTTCATATTATGAATGACATAAATATTGCATAAACATGCAAATACTAAAGATATTATCTGCAACAATCGATTTCTTATACTTTTATATACATTATCAATACAATATTGCAAAGTGTCCATCTTCATCCAAGGGAGAGATTTTTGAAGGATTTAACGCAGATTCGAAGACATGGAAAAAGTACCGTTAGGTTGATCACATAGGTCGGGATTTTGTCAGCATTGTTGAAGAAAAGGCAACAATGCTGATAAAATCGTATGTCTTTAATTAATTTGCTACAGGCTTCCACCCCTGGTTAGGATATTTTCACCTACGAGGGCTCATCGCCAGAGAACAATTAAACGGTCAAAATAAACCTTTGAACACTTAAAAATCTTTAACGTGTTGGATGGGATTCTAAGACTAGATAAAAGTATTCGCGTCTGGCTAAAATGAGAAGACAGTTTCCATTCGTTTTCCCCGAAATAGGCAATAGTCATTCTATTGCATGATGCAATCACGTCAAAATCATGCAATCGTGGTTATTTTAAAGTCAATCTGAGAATTCCACGATATCCCATAACGACTCAATCTCTATATCCTCATGGATTTAAAAAAATAAATGCTGATTTTAGAAAAATCTAACCCTATAAAATTAAGGGAAATGACAAAAGCAGTTCCAATCAGCTTCCCAAAAAAAATAATGAGTTTCCGGCACTTTTATTCCATCCCTCTTCGAAGTATAAACTTCGCCTTCACCAACTGATTTTTTACTGTGTTTTTAGAAATCATCAATAAATCTGCAATTTCATTATAAGATTTTTTCTCGAAATAATTCATTTCCAGAATCTGTCTCCTTTTGGGTGAAAGATTATCAATGATGCTTTCCATTTTTGTCAGTTGTTCTTCCTTTACCTGTCCACAATCATCTTCTTGCTGATGAATTCTCTCCCAAAACTGTTCTTTCAAAGTCTTATTTTTATTCAAGGCTTTTAGGTAGTCAAAAATTTCATTTTTAACGGAGGTAAAAACATAAGAATTGAAATTCAATTCAGGCTTAATGTTTTTTCTTCTTTTAAGAATTTTCATGAATACTTCATGATAAATATTCTCCGCTTCCTGTTCATCCTTAATAATGGAAACACTGAAGCGAATTACAGGTATTCTGTAATATTGATAAATTTTTTCAAAAGCTTTTTTGTCGCCATTTCGAAAACCATCCATTACTTTTTTGTCAGGTTGCTCCATATTCCAAGTATTTATCGTTTTGGTAAATTATTTGGTGACCAAATAGAATATTTAATTCTTTATGCCCACCTAATTATTTATGAATGTCAAGAAATAAATTGGTAAATTCTGCGCAAATCACGTATTTAAATCTTCATTTTGCGAAAACACCTAAATCACTAATAATTGTAAATGAATGTCTTATGGAATATTTTGTAAAAATTTAATGAATTGTTTAGTAAAACCATTGAAATATTACCAATTAATTAAAATTGTGTTGTATTTTGATACAATAACTTTTCATTTTAAATCTTAAACTATTCACCAAACTAATTAAATGAATATCCATTTCATTAGTTTGGTGATGATTATTGGATAATGTATTTTATACAGAATATTCTTCTGTACTCGCCAAATTACTTGGCCCGCCCTTCAAAAATCTAGATATTATTTTATGAAATCAGAATTCTATTTAGATTTTAATTGGTCTCTCTTAGCTCCAAATTTTTTGGTGACACTTTTATTGCTCTGCTTCCCTTGCCGGTTTCATCAAACACCTTAAGGTTGACCTCTCCACTGATCTCTACCGGTCCAGTATATTCTTTGGCATCTAAGGTAGGTTCACTGCCATCTGTGGTATACCTTATTTGTAACCCAGGGAAATTTACATTGGCATACAACTTACCATCCACCACCTTGGCACCTGGAGGGGCTATTCGATAATTGTAACCGCCATTCCACCATTTTAGTCTTGGGAATGCTGTTTGTCCAACTCTATTGGCAAATTGGTTCCACTCTTTAGCAATGCTTTGATCCATTTTTACCATATCTGTCTCATTTTCCCAATCGCGCTCTGCAGCCCAAGCACTTTCTGCAAATCCAAGCATTTTAGGAAACATATAGTATTCTGCCATTTCTCTACCTTTCACTGTTTCAGTCCAAAGCTGTGCTTCCAACCCTATGATGTTTTCTTTGGCATCTGGGTCAATCCTTACCATGTCTTTAAATTCTTTGTCCCGATCAATTATACGGCCCATACTGGTCTTATAAGTAGTCTTGAACCAATCATACGGTGCAAATGCCCATGCATTCTTGGTATTGACAAATCCAGCCCAATACAAGCCCGGTTCTTCTGGGTCGTTGCTATAGGCCAGGTCAAAGTAAAAATTGGACACATTACAAAGCACAACATCATAGCCCATGTTTGCCAACTGATATCCCAAATCAGGATAATCAAACATATTGTTCCATATATAAGGAACTACTTTTTTTCCAACGAATTCTGGATTTGGCCTATACGCTCCAGATTCATCTTTTAATAGCACCATTTCTTCCCAAACATGCATTTCTAAATCCCTATCCGCCAACTTTTTCAATAAAGTGCTGAAAAAATAAGTTTGAAGGTTTTTAGGATCTTTGATTTCAGGTAGCTTCTCCAAAAGTTTTTTCGCCTGAGGAGAAGCGGTCCACGCACCTTCCGCTACCTCGTCTCCTCCAGAATGCATTTTTTTAAGTTCCAGCCCTGCCTCCCCGTACATTTTTATCAATTCGTCCACTACCTTGAGGTAAAAGTCATACGTTGAAGCACTGGCTACATTTACTACATTGTCTTTAAAAGATTGTGCAGACATGTATTTCGACTGATCTTCCGGATCCACAAGACGATAAGCTTCGGCATCCTTTGTATTACCCTCTTCCATTAACCTCAAATACCTTTTCTCCATAGACTTGATGGCAGCTCTGGCATGTCCAGGGAAATTCAATACCGGAATCACTGTAATATGCCTTTCTTTTGCATATTCCAGAATATCAATAAACTCTTCTCTTGTATAAAACCCACTTCCGTTTTTACCTTCCATGTAAGCAAATGGGCCAGAACCATATCCCGGATGGACCGAAGGCTCATGCATACTTTTGGCATGTTGTCTTTGTCCACCTACTTCTGTAAGCTCAGGTAAGCCTGGGATTTCCAATCTCCACCCTTCATCTTCTGTCGTATAAAACAGAAAATGGTTCAGCTTGTAATGCGCCATGATGTCAAGGGTTTTTTTGATGGTCTCCTTGGTTTGAAAATTCCTTGCCACATCCATATGCAAACTCCTGAAGCCGAATCTTGGTGAATCGGCTATTGCTATAAAAGGTAAGGTTAGTGGCAATTGTTGGTTCAAATAGGCGTCATTTCCCAAAAGTGCCAACAAACTTTGTACACCATAAAAAACTCCTGCAGGATCACTACCCGATATCGTCACCCCATTCTGATCGATATCCAATTGATAAGCCTCTTCTTGCTTCCCATTAACGTCAATATTTGCCAGCTTTAAAATTATCCTTTGATTGCTGGTGGCACCGGCTTGGGTAGAAAATTTGACACCAGTAAGGGCACTGAGCTTCTCCCCAAGGTATTGTGCCTCATTTGAAAGTCCTTCTTCAAATCCAATAGAAGTTTTTTCATCGATTGTAAACTTTCCATTCCCTTTTTTCGCTTGATAAGGAGTTGGTATAATTGGGAATAAATCCTCCTTATCCAATTTCACTAAATTCTCATTGCTTTGATATTGGCTTTCTGCTGAATAAGGAGCCTCTTCATCCATAGTCCCTCTCAAGCGCTGTTGTTCTTCCAAAAAAGGCTTAACTTCTAGATTATTAACGGCAATAATTTCTTCAGACTCCCCATCTTCACTGTAAAAGACAAAATATAAGCCCATGGGAGCATCTGTTTCTTTGATGACCCCTTCGATCCCTACATAAGGAACCTCAATGCGGTCCCCAGGAGCCAATGAGAAACCATCTTTAGGGCTCAGCTTATACCAGTCTCCGTTAAGATGGGTAATGTTTGCATTTTTGGTGGACACTATGCCTCGTGGAGACATACTAAAAAACAAGGCCCAACCATTTTCTCCAAGAGAATATTGGCTGCGGTTTTCAATTCCAAAACTAGCCTCAAATTGACCCTCTTCGGCCGTAAAGTTACTTTTCAATTCCCAATCAATATAAATGTTCTCAACAGCCTCATTCCAATCTGTTGAGGATTGACAGGAATAAAAGCAGTTTATTAAAAGTAAAAAGGAAACGATCCGAGTGATTTTATTCATAATTAAAATGTTTAAGTAGCCTTATTATTACACCTCATGGTATTAAATTGACTATTAAATAAAAAAAATATATTGTATGAAGCCTAGAATTACTAGATTAATATCTCTGGATGCGCTCAGGGGTTTTACGATTGCCGCCATGATTCTGGTGAATTACCCAGGATCCTGGAGTCATGTATACCCTCCCTTATTGCATGCAGAATGGAATGGAATGACCATGACAGATTTCATTTTCCCATTTTTTATTTTCATAGTGGGTGTCTCGGTGGCCTTTGCCTACTCTAAAAGACTGGATGCAGGAATACCCAAAAGAGGAATGTATAATAAAATTATCATTCGAGCGCTAAAGCTGTTTGTCTTAGGGATATTTCTAAACCTTATTCCCGATTTTGATTTTTCAAACATGCGGATCGCCGGGGTTTTACAACGAATATCAATTGTCTTTCTAGCAAGTTCATATATATTTTTAAATGTTGGCTGGAAAAAGCAAGCCTATCTTGGTGGGGGAATACTTGTTTTTTATTGGTTATGTATGACCTTGATCCCTACCCCAGATGAAGGGGTGGTTATGTTAGAGCCAGGACGAAACCTTGCGGCTTGGATTGACAGAATCTTTTTACCAGGAAAAATGTGGGAAGGCACTTGGGATCCTGAAGGTTTCTTCACTACTCTTCCAGCAATTGTTACAGGTATTCTTGGCCTTCTTGCCGGGAGAATTTTGTTATCCGATAAAAGTGAAAATTTAAAATCAAATTACCTGATGTCCATCGGATTGGTAATTGTATTGACTGGTTTACTTTGGGCACAGGTTTTCCCTATTAACAAACACCTATGGACCAGTTCTTTTACTTTGATCACAGGGGGAGCAGGATTTATTGCTTTGGGAGCATGTTATTTTGTGGTAGATATTCTCGGCAAAAAGACAGGCACCTCCGTTGGAATCATTTTTGGAGCCAATGCAATTACAGTATACGTTTTAGCTGATGTATTGTCATTGATTTTTTATACCCTTGAAATAGGTGGTCAATCACTTAATGTGCATTTTATAGATTTATTTACTGGCATAGGACTTCCCGTCAATCTGGTCAGTATGCTCTATGCCATCTTGTTTGTCATGACCAATTTTATTCCGGCCTATATCCTGTTTAAGAATAAGATCTTCATTAAACTATAACCCAATGATTTCCCGTAACCTTTGTTTCTATTTTAGCTTTTTGTTATTGTTTGGCTTACCTCTAGCAGGATTTAGCCAAACGGGCAGTATCCATGAGCCAGTACGCTATATAGGTGGCAACAGTGTTGATCCAGACAGGCATGAGGGCAGACTGAGGTATGCTATCGGTGTGGATAACAGGCAAACGTTACGGGTCAATAGGACTAACCCTCAATTGGCTGATGATTATGGCTGGACTTACAATCACGCCTCCAACCTTGCCTACTGGGAAGGAAGATTTTATCAGCAGTACCTAAGCAATCCTGTAGATGAGCACATTGCTCCTGGACAAACTTTAATGACTACCTCCACAGACGGTAGAAATTGGTCCAAACCGGAAGTGATTTTCCCTCCCTATCAGCCCCCTGCTGGAGTTGGTATCCCAGAAGGATATGATGGCTATATGATGCACCAGAGAATGGGGTTTTTCGCAAGCAAAAATGGGAAATTACTCACGATAGCTTTTTATGGACATACAGAAGACCCATTTGAGAAAGGTGGCATTGGCAGGGTCGTAAGAGAAGTGAATAAGGATGGCAGTTATGGGCCTATTTATTTTATCAGGTACAATAGCCATACCGATTGGAATGCTTCCAATACCTCTTTTCCTTTTTACAAAACGGCTGATGACAAAGCATTCATAGCTGCTTGCGAAGAATTACTTGGCAATACACTAATCACCTTGCAATGGCGAGACGAAGACAACGGTTTGGATGGATTTTATTCAGGGGAACGCGGAGGTGAAGCATTTTCTTATTATTCCCGAAAAGATGGCAAAATAGTAGGTTTTTGGAAGCGATCTGTAACCGCTTTATCAGATGATGGCGGCAAGCACTTTACAACACCCGTCAAAGCAACAACACTAACCATGGCAGGTGGGAAGGTTTGGGGACAGCAGACTGAAGACGATCGGTATGCACTAACCTATAACCCCATAGATATTGACGAATACCGGTACCCACTTATTGTAATCAGTTCAGATGACGGAGTGATTTTTGATGACATGGTTTTGGTTCAGGGAGAAGTGCCACCCAGAAGGTTTTATGGTAGATGGAAGGATTTTGGCCCTTGCTATGTCAGAGGTATCGTAAAAGGCAACGGAAACCCTCCAGGGGATGACATGTGGCTTACCTATAGCATGAATAAAGAAGACATGTGGGTAAGCAAGGTGCCTACGCCGATCAGATACACAGTCAATGGCCCTGTTGATGATGACTTTGACCAACTTGTCGAAAATGGAGCAATCCCAAATTGGAACATTTATTCACCCAAATGGGCTCCTGTTAATGTGGTGAAATCCACAAAGGAACATGGGCTGGCATTGCAGCTCTCAGATGAAGACCCTTACGATTACGCAAGAGCGATCCGAGTATTTGAAACCAGTAAAAATGTGGAAATCGGATGGGATTTTATGGTACCAGATACCAATAAGGGCACGATGGAAATTGACATTACAGACCAGTTTGGCAATCGACCCATAAGGTTAAAATTAACAGCATCTGGAAATTTGATCTATTTCGCAGGGCATAAGGAAGTTAATTTGGGAGAAGTCACCTACAATAAATGGAACAGTATTAAATTGGACATCCATGCCAGTATTTATGGTCAATATGACCTGTATTGGAATGAGCAACTAGTGGCCAAAAAACTACCCCTTACAGAAGCTGTAAATTCAGTCGAGCGGATTTCCTTCAGAACTGGGGAATACAGAGACCTCCCCAATAGGAAAACACCCAATGAAGACCTTGAACCTCCATTACCTGGAGCTGACAAAAAAGTACCGTTGGGAATATTTTATGTGGACAATGTATCGGTCCATCCTAAAAAGTAATGGCTATCGTACCTCGTAATAAATTTATCGAAAGGGAAGCGTATAAGAATTCAAAGTCTTTACAATTGATTTTCGATGGTACCAATCATTGTAAACAAATTCAACTTGGTCAAAAAGCTGTTGTTCAAATTTATGATTGCTAGGCCTAAGAAGTAGGATCAGCCCCCTCCTCAAATCCAACGGATTGTCCAATTCCATATCTTGAGAAAAGCCCTCCTTATTTATAGCAGCTAGGGCTGACTTATGCAGATTTGCATAATATTTCCTCAGCTCCATTAGACCGCATCGTATTTTCTAAAAATCAACTGAAGTAATTCCAGCACTTCTTCAGAATGGATGTCCCAATTTAGGCTCAAGACGAAACTCTGATTAAGCAAATCAATGGCTTCAAAGAAACTATCTGTTGCATCCAACTCGATAATGGCCTGGTCCATCAAATCCGGATTACCCTGAAAAAGCCTTTTGGTAAACATTATCCGTTGATTGATCCCCATACCTTCCTTCAAATGGGTAATGCTTCCTTTCATGTAAGGATTCTCCTCAGCATCAAACTTGGCCCAGACAATTGACGGATCTATCGTTTCAATCCGCTTTTCATTCGGAGATTTATCTTGCTGAATTTCATTTGAGGATTCGACTTCTTGATTTTCGATAGTTACTTCTGTTGATTCAATAATATAATGCTTCGGGACCTCTTCCACCTCTTTGGCCACATCAGCAACCACGTTATCTTTGATTAGTTTATCAAAGTTCAAGGCTAATATTTCTTGTAAAGGTTCGAGCAATACTAAAGGTTGGGATGAATCACTAATTTCCTTCTCAAACCCTTCATATAGCTTTTGTTTCCAGAAAAGGTTTCCCGAATCGGCAGCCCAATCCTCTGCTGCAGGAACCCAAGACTCCCGGTACCATTTAATGTATTTCTTCAATTCCTTTACATAGGAAGCAGGTTCTTTATGCCCTTCTTCTAATATTTGCTCTATAAAAGCAACCGGATCCACCGCCAGGTATATGGTTTTTGCGACTGCTCTTCCCAATAAGGGTTCGAAGTCTATCTGCTCAATTTTAATGGCTCTGGAAAGCACATTCATAAAAGAGGACAATGCTTCTTTTACAACATTGTCCTGGAAGTCAAAATAAGGGTTTTGAGCGAATGAGTTGGTCTGTTTTTGCCAATCCTCAAAAAGCTCTCTGATCACCATTAAATTAAGTTGAGTAGAATGGGTTAGCTCAATTATTTCTTGTCCACTAATGTATCTGTGGTTTGTAAAATGATTGTCGCAGATTATTTGAGAAAAATCTCTGGAATAACTGTCAATATAATCCTGATCTAAAATCATTTGTTTCGTCATATTACTTGAATTTCTCCGTATTATACAGAGGTAAAGTTATGTAATTTATTCTTTAAATAAAGAAGCTGGTTAAAATGTAAGGAGATCGCTTATGTTATCCGGAAATATTGGTCAGCTAACACTTGGCCTCAATCCACAAATCCAACTAATTGATCAAGATTAGGCCTCTTACTTACAAATCCTATCGTTTAATCTGAGATTAATTTTTATTAATAAATATAAATGAATTAATTTTGGTTGTTTAAACATTACTTAGATTTATGTTGGCCTTGATTCAATCGCTCTGTTTGATCAACTTCAATAATAAATATTTTTTACCATATCCAAAATTTATGTTTATTGAACCATCTTTAGGAAAAACCGAAAAACATGGCCCAAAGGGGCAATTAGAGGTAATATGCGGTTCAATGTTTTCGGGTAAAACGGAGGAATTGATCAGAAGGCTAAAAAGGGCATTAATTGCCAAACAAAAGGTGGAAATATTTAAACCTGCCATGGACAAAAGGTATGATGAGAACAATGTAGTATCACATGATGAAAATATAATCAGATCTACCCCTGTACAATTCGCAGAAGATATTTTGCTTCTCGCGGGAAATTGTGATGTAGTAGGGATCGATGAAGTTCAATTTTTTGATGCTCAGATAGTACCTGTTGTGGAAAAACTAGCAAAGGCTGGCACAAGGGTAATCATTGCCGGGTTAGACATGGACTTTGAAGGCAAACCATTTGAGCCTATGCCTCAATTATTGGCCATTGCTGAATATGTCACTAAAGTACATGCTATATGCATGAAATGTGGTGATCTAGCTTCTTTTAGTTACAGGCTGTCCGCGGATAAAAATAAGGTAATGTTGGGAGAAAAAGAAAGCTATGAGGCCCGTTGTCGCAGGTGTTTTTATGACCTTTAAGAAATGGGCTAATGCTAAAAAAAACTACAGGAATTGTTATTGGCTATACGAAATACAGAGAAACTTCGATAATCACCAAAATATTTACCCGGGAACTAGGGCTCAAGTCTTATGTAGTAAATGGGGTTAGGAGTACTAAATCTTCGTCTAAAATCGCCCTTTTCCAGCCATTAACACTCGTTGACCTAGTAGTTTACGATAAAGAAAATACCAACATCAATAGAATATCAGAAATAAAATCAGACACCAGTTTTCAACGGATTCCTTTTGATTTTATTCGGTCGGGAATAAGTATGTTTGTGGCTGAAATACTTGGCAAGATAGTTTATGACAACTATCAGAACGAATTGCTCTTTGACCATCTACAAAAGCAAATTTTAGCCTTAGATGCTGAACAGTACCAGCCGGGATTATTCGCACTTTACTTTTTGATAAGTACCTCCCGTTATTTGGGTTTTGAGCCTGAAGATGCGGCAGATTTTTTCTTACAGCTCCCCATAGATCAATCCGGAAGGATCTACAACAATAAGGTCCAATTTCTAGGCCAAATTCTACAAAGTACAGACCACACCCCACCAGTGATCCCAGGAAATGTAAAACGGCAATTATTGGATGATTGGATATTGTTCTATAAAATCCATATGGACGGATTTGGGGAAATAAAATCGTTAACCGTACTGCGCACCTTGCTTTCCTAAAGTGAATATTTTAACCTATTCTACCTGAATGTTTCGAGTTTCACTCGCAAAGGCACCATTTACTTCTTGGTCATTGGCTGCATCGACCAAACTAATTTTCAATCTATGAGGCCCTTTTGAAAGTTTTGATAACCGCACAGGGGCTATCTCTTGGGTGAAATACTGCTGCCCATCTAATTCAATTTTTATTTTTACACCATCACCATCTGGAGCCCCACCCAAATAAAGAAAGTCTACAATCACTGGTTCCTCCACAGTATAAGTTTGTTGTTCATTGGGAAGGTGCAGTATTAGATAGGGTGCATCGTCTTCAGGAAAAGGCCTGGATCCTCCTACTGTGAAGTCTCTCGCAGAAAAATTACCATATTCCTTTAAGGCAAGGCCGTTCTCATTGAGTAGAAAAGCAACCGCTCTATAGGTCCCTTTTTTTAAATCCAATTGGAAATTAGGTAGACTATATGGTTTAGGCGTAGCACCATTTAATGATAGCATCAATGGGTTTTCTTTGCCTAATCCATGGTTACGAATATTGAAAGAAAAGGCAACTTTCCCCTCCTTGAAATTTTCATTTCCTAGAGGGTTATAAATATCCAACATTGCATCTGGATTCATTTCAGCTTGAAGTTTTTCAAAAGTAATCTTTTCGACTATTTCTTCTCCTGAGGTAAGTGAATCTGTGATTTGTTGGTTGCTCAAGTTTTCTGATTTATTACTTGAGGAATCACAAGAAATCATGGCTACAACGACAAGTGCCACTCCTAAAAAATTATTGTAATACTTCATATTGGGTTGTTCATAAGAATCTAACGTGAAAGGTACATCAGCTATTTTATTACTTGGAGAAAACACTTCAAAACAGTCCTAATTTCCATTTACAGACTTCGCTCATAGGACCTGTCCATTCGGTATTATCATTTTTTTCAATTTCAGTCACCAATTGAAAATCTATTGTGTAATCCGGCTTCAAAGGTATTTATTTTTAACAATAAAAAAATTACCTTGCATTAAACTTAAAAATCAAATGAGCGAAATTTTATTTGAAGAAGTTCCATGTCTGGACTTGGCAGATTTTGTTTCTGGTGACAGTAGTAAAAAAGCAGCCTTCGTAAAAAAACTAGGAGAAGCTTACGAAAACATTGGTTTTGTAGCTATAAAAAATCATGGCCTCGACCAAACCTTGCAACACAACTTGTATGCGGCCATTAGAGATTTTTTCTTGCACCCTGACGAGATAAAATCCAAATATGAAAAGCCTGGAATAGGCTTTCAAAGGGGGTATGCTGGTAAAGGAAAAGAACATGCAAAAGGCAGAAATACTGGTGATTTGAAAGAATTCTACCATGTAGGTCAGCCGCTGGACCTGATTTCAAATGATGATACCGTAAAAGAAGCGTATCTTCCCAATATCTGGCCGATGGAAATCCCTGAATTTAAAGAAGTTTCTTTAAAGGCATTTCAAACTTTAGAGGCTGCTGGAAAAATCATGCTCCAGGCCATTGCCTTAAATTTGGGACTTAAGGAAAATTACTTTGACAGCAAAATCGAACATGGGAATTCCATCTTACGCTCGATTCACTACTTCCCAATAAAAGATGCCGATTCAGTTCCCGATGATGCCGTACGAGCTGCAGAACATGGAGACATCAACTTTATCACCTTACTGATGGGAGCCAGTGCTGATGGTCTTCAAGTTTTGCGAAAAGATGGAAAATGGATTCCCATCACAGCGCTACCCGACCAATTGGTCGTAAATGTAGGAGACATGTTGGAAAGGTTAACCAATAAAAAACTCAAATCAACCGTTCACCGAGTGGTAAACCCACCACGGGAACTTATGCATACGAGTCGTTATTCAATTCCATTTTTCCTGCATCCCCGAACTGAAATGGACTTGAGTTGCCTTGACTCATGTGTAGATGAAAACCATCCAAAGGCCTTTGAAGACTGCACAGCAGGTGAGTTTTTAGAGGAAAGATTAAAAGAATTAGGGCTGAAAAAATAAAATACTCCTATGACACACATCAGGAAGGTACGGTATTACATATATCTGAAAGATGTGCTCGTACTTTCTCTGACAGCTTTTGGAGGACCGCAGGTTTTTTTGGCAATGGTCTTAGATATCATGGTCAAAAAAAGAGGCTTTATCACAGAGAAAGACTTGCTAGAATTAAATGCCCTCTGTTTGGTGTTGCCAGGGCCTACATCTACCCAGACCATATCCGCAATAGGCTTTAGAGTTGGTGGTCCGCTTTTGGCCTATCTTTCTTTATTGGTATGGGTACTTCCCGCTACCATTCTAATGATCGCCACTGCCTTTTTGATAGAGTACCTACAATCTAACACCAAAGGAGAGTTGGGCTTTGCAAAATTCATCCAGCCCATGGCCATAGGGTACATTATTTACGCTTCCCAGATCACGATAAAAAAAATGATCCATACGGTGGAAGCTGCCGTTCTAATGATGATTGCAGCATTTATTGCCTTCTTTTACAACTCCCCTTTTATTTTCCCTATTATGCTGGTGGTAGGTGGGTTGATCACAACGCACAATTACAATAAACATCCGATTATAGAAGAAAAGTCAAAAATAAAAATCTCCTGGGAAAATTTTATTCTGTGGGCAGCTGTCCTGATTGCAGCGGCTGTATTAGGACATTATACAAGGTATTTGCCCGTAAGATTATTTGAGAATTTTTACAGAAATGGGTCTCTTATTTTTGGAGGAGGGCAGGTGCTGGTACCTTACCTCTACACAGAATTTGTGGAGTTTAAGCACTACCTAAGCTCAGAAGAATTCTTGACTGGCTATGCTATTTCTCAGAGTATTCCGGGACCAACGTTCAGTATTAGCTCTTACATTGGAGCCTTGTCCATGCGGGAATGGGGAGTTTCGGGAATGATTACCGGAGGCTTGGTGGCTGCAGCAGGCATTTTCTTGCCCGGTACATTTCTTATATTTTTTGTCATCCGTTTTTGGGATGCGCTAAAAAGATACCGCCCCGTAAGGGCTGCCCTTGAGGGAATTAATGCCGTAAGTTGTGGAATGTTGATTGCCGCTGCTTACCTCCTATTCGAACCTATGGAGAATAATTTTATCAATATTATAGTCATTATAGGTACTTATGCCTTATTGATTTTTAGTAAAATCCCCTCTCCACTTATCATTGTTTCAGGAGTAGGTATAGGATTGGTTTATCAGTGGGTGATGAAAAACTTTATTGGTTTATAACTGTTTCTTTAACATTTTGAAAGTTAGGAAAGACAGTTAACCAAGCGTTTGTTTTTTGTCTGTATCTCCATGACCTGAGGACCTGAAACAGACCATAACTATTCTTTCTATCAGCTGCTTAAACTACTGTCTACTGTCTTCCCTCTTAGCTTCAATACGGTATTTTTCCAAGTCCTAGAATTCGAATTAAACCATGATATTGAATTACAGTAATGTTATTGATTTTCAAAATCCGGTATAAAATATTATAGGTCTTTATTTTGATAGAACCTCAGGGAAAGCCAAAATGGGACAATGGCCCAAATCGACATTACCAGAAATATTACAGCCTTCCCCCATGTTTCAGAAAACACCTTCTGAAATACCGCTCCACTATATCCCATTAGTGCAGCAGCCTCAGTTTGCATCAAAACCAGGATTCGGGCAAGATCTACAGGATTAAGAAAGCTTATATACAGCACAAATTTCTCAATAGGATAATCACTGAAATTATACATCAACAGCAATACCAACCCATCAAAAAGCAAAACGAAATAAACCCAGATCAACAAGGAATAGCCCATTCCACGGGTCCTATCTGTAGCCCAGATCGCCATCAGCAAAGCCAAACCTGTAAATATAACATGCAGCAAACTGCCAGTAACCAAAAGCAGCACATCCGAAGTGCCAGTGCCAGAAACCACAAATGGCAAACCAACTCCTAAAAGATAAACCACTACAAGTACCAGGGAAAGACTTGCATAAAACGATTTCAATAATGTCCCCCTAGCAATGGGTTGGGCGTGAAGCATCAATAAAAATTCATACATATTATAAAAATAAATGGTAGAAAAAATCAAACTTACCATCGGAACCACCAAAAGGCTTACATTCAGCAGTGCTAACAGGGTTTTATCAGCCTGTCCTTGCATACTAATAAGACCAAACCCTACTACCCAAAGGAATAATAGGTAAAAAATGATGACTTTATTTTTAAATAAATCGGTAGAAAGAAAAAGAAAAATTTTAAACATTTAAATTTTGCTTTTGAAGTACAATTGCAATCATTTTATTTAGCTTACTTTCAGCGGTTTCTGCCTTTAAGTCGGCCAATTGTTTATCGAACAAAATTTCACCCTCCATCATATAAACCAATCGGCTGACGATATCATCCAGGTCATTCAAAACATGAGAGGTAATGATAACCAACTTATTGTCCTCTTTAATGACTTGTTTTAATTTCTCTTTGAAAAGCTCATTTGATACAGGATCCAATCCTGCTGTAGGTTCATCCAGCACCAATACTTCGGGGTGAAATAGAAATGCTAACGTTGCACTTACCTTTTGACGCATCCCTCCAGACAAAACACCCATTTTCTTCTGGGCCAACTTCTCTATTTCAAAAGCCTCGTAAAGGGTTTGGTCATATTCCTTTATCTCGGGACGAATATTTTTCATTAGGGTAAAAAGTTCTTTTACTCTCATTTGTTCCGGAAAGCGCGAGATTTGTGGCATATAACCAATATACTTTCGGTAATCACTCTGTTGGTATATATCCTTCCCATTGAAAAATATTTTATCCTGAGAAATAGTATTAAGCCCAAGGATACTTTTGATCAAGGTGGTCTTCCCTGAACCATTTGGCCCTATCAATGCAAGCCCTTCTCCTGCTGTAAAATCAAGACAGACCTCTTTAAGAACCTTTTGTCTCCCAAAAGTTTTACTTAATCCTTTAATTGAAATCATAGGGATAAGGTTTTATTCGTGGTTGGTTGTCGGTTAGTTGCTCAGGAATAAATTGTGGAAATAAGCGTTCTCCTACATCCAGCATATTGACTAAAAAGCTATGAAGAAGCATGTAAGCGGCAGGAATCTTGTCTGTAATTATTGCAAAAAGATTAACCGGCCTGTGAGGAACGTCTCCAATCCCGTCTTTATCCAAATCATAGCCTGAATATTGGCTCCAGTAATTGGCTTCAAAATGATTTAAATTTGATTTCGAATTGGTAAGTACTTCAAAGGTATTGCCGATAAAGTTATTTTTCAGCACTTTATTATCCAAAGAGTTCCCTTTCATATCCATGGCATTACCATTGTTAATAAAGAGGTTTTCTGAAATCTCCAATCTATTGGCACCTTCAGCATAGATACCTATGGTATTCGCCTTAAAAAGGTTGCTTTTAATTGATCCATCAGAAATTTCTTTAAGTAACAAGCCATAACTTGCTCCTCCCCAATTGTCCAAGAATTGATTGTTTTTCATGGTGATGTTGCGGCTAAACATTACCGCGACACCTGATCCATTGTTTCTGAAAATATTACTTTCATAAACATCATCATTGGAAAACATAAAATGCAAGCCATAGCGCATGTTATCAAAACTTTGGTTGTTGGCTATGTAGCTCTCATCGACAAATTCAAAATAGATTCCATCTCGGTGTTTATGAACGGTATTATTGGTTACCTGAATGCGTTCTCCCTGCCAAATATGAATGGCATTCCCTGCTTTCGATTCATCTTCCGCCGCTCCGGTTACAGTATTTCCATCGATAAGGCAATGATTGGATTTTTGAAGATAAATACCGAAAAAAGTGTTTACTAAATGGTTATTGAGGATTTGCACATCAGAGACAGTATTGAGTCTGATTGCCGCACGGTCCTTGATATAACTAACACCAACATTCTTTATGATGAGGTTTTTTAAGACAACTTCATTGGATGTAATGATGAAAATCTCATCACCCGACTGCCCATCTATGGTGGCACCATCTTCACCCAATATCACTACTGGTTTGTCAACTTCTATTAAATTGCCATAGTAAATACCCGTTCTGATAATAAGCGTGTCGTATGATTCCATCGAATCAAGTACTGCTGATAGGTCGGGGTTGTTTTCAGAGCTTATGCTTACAGTTTTTCCTAAAACCAAAGAGCCACTTAATAGCACCGACAACAAACAATAAAAACCAATAGATCTATTCATGGGAGATTAATTCACGGGTACCACTAAGGAGCTACAAACTGAAAGTCTGAAGCAGAAATTTTCTTTTGAATGGATCCCCAATTCATCAAGGTTTTACCTTTACCATTTTCACTGTTACCAAATGCTGCAAGGTGCATTCCCATAGGACTATTGTATACCGAGTCAATTTCAAAAACAAGCTCATTCACATTGAGTAATTTTCGAGGCAAATCATAAGCTATAGCTAAAACATGGGCATACTCCATCGGGTTATTTTCGTCTATATAGAGTATCAGGCATTCTGCAGCATCAAACTTGTATATCCTTCCCTTTTTAGTGACCAATTCACCTCCAAACTTAGGATCAACAATTTTCATTTTACAATGCTCACAATGATCCTGGCCAAAATTAATCGGCTCTGGAGCACTACTACATGCAGCAAACACAATCCCAACAAACAGGAGCAGTATCAGCTTTATTAAATTTCGCATATCACGATTTGGGTTTCAATTTAAACCAGAAGGCAGTAAAACCAAAAAGGGTAGACAAACCCAAAAATAGCCCCCCCAAATGAGGGTAGGATTGGACATAAAAGTTTAACAAATCCTTTTCACCAAATAATGGGGGCATATAAGTCATCCCCGGAACCTTGATAGGGGCTTTTGGATCGAGGTTATGGCCATAATCATATAGCCAGAGGTAGAAATCATAAATCCCCAAGGCACCCAAAATTGCTAATAGTATGAACCAAGTGAAGTAAAACCAGGCTTTATTGATCCAGATCGCCAATAAGCCCAATACCATCATGGCATAAGCAACCCATGAAAAATACTTTAACTCTGGGATGGATTCAGGGTGAATGGCCTGCATGCCAATGTAATGGTTCAGGATGTTAATGTTTTTAACGATATATTTGTCAGTACCTGAAATTTTATTGATCCAAATATGCAATCTTAATCCACCTGGGAACTGAGCTGCATCTAAGGTAATTTGCCATAAAGGAAAAAAGAACACCGCAACCAAAGCTATCACTCCTGCAAGCATAAACCATCTGGACCAATTGCTTCTCTGGACAATAGACATATATTAGGATTTAAATGTAAAATGAGCCACCGGGAATTCCGGTAGCTCAAAGAGAATTATTTATTGTTTTTGGCCAATTTTCTCGCATTTTCATAGAAATCATTGGCAGCTTCTTCGTTGTTTCTCAACTCCTCATTAAGTCCCCATTTCAAAGGTACTGAGGATCCTTTTGGAGAAACCCTGACATAACCTGACATTTCCTGGTGTAGTGCTGAGCAGAAATCTGTACAATAGAAAGCAAACACTCCCGGCTTTATTGGCTCCCAAAGCAACGTTCTGGTCTGTCCAGGCATTACCAGCAATTCAGCATTTGCGGCTCCCTGAATGGCAAAACCATGAGGAACGTCCCAGTCCTGCTCTAGGTTAGTGAGGTGAAAATAAACTTTATCCCCCATTTTTATGCCTTCTATATTGTCCGGGGACATATGACTTCTTATAGCCGTCAAGTAAACGTGTACTTCATCACCATCTCTTTCTACTCTTGACTTACTTTCACCAAGGGCAGCATATGGGTGAGAATTGGCTTCAATATCATAGAATTTGACAGAATTCGGCTGAATTTTTTCAGCAGCAATCGCCTGAGCATAATGTGGTTCCGATTTGGTAGGGAAATCCAGAATCAGTTTCATTTTATCACCACTGATGTCAAATAACTGCGCAGAATGTGCAAGTTCAGGGCCTGTAGGCAAGAACCTGTCCTTCGTTATTTTATTCATTGCAACCAGGTATTTACCGTCTGGATTTCTGGTTTCTCCACCAGGAATGACCAAATGCCCGGGAGAATAATAGGTAGGATGCCTGTCTAAAATCTCCTTACTCTCAACATCCCATTTTACCACCTCAGAAGAAATGAAGAACGTAGTATATGCACTACCTCTGCCATCAAATTCTGTGTGCAACGGCCCTAAACCAGGCTTTTCTACAATACCATGTAAAGCGGCTTCATAATTTATGATAGGAATACCATCAAACTCGCCATCAAAATTTTTCTCTTCTATGGCGTTCATTATTTTGCTGAAAGAATATACTGACATATCAGCAGAAAGCTTTCCATTACCTACGATATACTCACCTGTAGGATCAATGTCACAGCCGTGAGGAGATTTGGGCACTGGTATAAAGTATACCATGTCCGGACACTCTTTTGGGTCAAGTATTTTTGTATTGGTTCTTTCAGTGGATTTGACGATTCCTGATCCTTCATCCATAAGATTATGAAAGTAAGAGGTTTCTCTATCACTAAATTTACCCTCCCGCATATACTCTTCTGCTTTCTTCCAGTTGATCACGGCCATCAGGTCTTTATCTTTCTGAGACGCATTGACTTCTAGCAATGTGTGTTCCTGCTCAGAATTGTAGGTGGTCAAAAAGCTCCATCCATGAGATACACCTTTACCATTTCTGGCCAAATCATAGTTGAAACCGGGCATCTCTATTTGAAATGCAAGGTCCATATGACCATGTTCAGGATCCACAGTTACATAGTTAATCAAACCTTTAAAGTTCTCTTTGTAAGTATCAATAGGCACATCTTTTTGTGGAATCGGCACACTAAATCTTGTGCCGGATACCAGGTATTCTGAATTTTCAGTAATAAACGGTGCGCAATGAAGACCTGCTACATCAGGTATCTCCAATATTTCTACTGTTTCAAAGGTCGTTAAATCGATACGTGCTATTCGTGGCGTATTGTTTCCATTGACAAAAAGCCACCTTCCATCAAACTCTCCATTCGTTTGGGATAACTCTATGTGGTGAGAATCATCCCAGGGTACAAACCCATAGGAGGTATTGAACATTGGTTTGGATTCTTCATTGTATCCATATCCATTTTCCGGATATTGAGAGAATACCGGGATTTCTTTTAACAACCTACCGGATGGTAACCCATAGGCGGTAATTTGTCCACTATACCCTCCCGAAAGAAAGGCATAATATTCATCATATTCTCCAGGCGCCACATAAGCCTGCTGGGCAGCGTCACCTTCCACAAGCTGACTGGTATCAGACCCGCCGCAGCCATTTATTAACAATAACAGCCCAAAAGGCAGTAATAATTTAATTGATTTCATGCTTTCCTGATTTTTAGGTTTACGAATTAATAGCCTGGTCCTTTTGGCCGGCATTTTCTACATCATTGTTTCTAAAAAACTCCAATATCTTTCTGGCATCATCTGGTTTAATGTTTTGATTGGGCATTCTCGTCATACATTCCTCCAAAAGCTTTTGAGCGGTAGGGTCCTGATCAAGCATTGTTTCTACATTGGTGATCATGTTCATGATCCATTCAGGCTTCCTCCTGTTAGTTACCCCTTGAAAACCTGGACCTACCACTCGCTGATCAGTTAATTTATGGCATGCCGAACATTTCATGTCATAAATAGACTGTCCTCTTTCGATCCACTCTTCATTGAGTGGATCAGTTACCTCCACCTCAGTATAGGCACCAACTCCTTTTCCCATTTTAATGGTTTCTGGTACAGCCGCTTCTTTTGGAGCTGCGTCTTCCATTTGATTATTTGTCTGGTTTTGGCTTTCATTTCCTCCCCCACAGGAGAATAGAAAAAAAGCTGATAAGCCAAAAATTATTTGATTGTATTTTTTCATTGTTTATTCTTTAGGTTAATTTTAATTTTTTTTTAATTGGCTTAATTATAATAATTCATTTTTTTATCATTAAAATATTTATTGAATAGTTGAATATAAATAAAAATTCCCAGAGGTAAAAAACAGCTGAATAAAAACAAACCTTCATGGAAATAACTTAGTCTTCCCCATTCCTGCCAATAAAAGAGCCCCTGAACAAACAAAATCAACTCTGTCCCAATGAACCCCAAATAAAATGACCAAACTGCGGGTTTCAAAGAATCCCCCTTTTTTAAACCAGTGGAAAAATTATTAAAGAAGGAAAACATCAGGTAGGAGGAGAATAACCCCAACATGTTGAGGTGAATAAAACCAATAATAAATAAGCGAAGCATGACCGCCATTTTGGCAAACTCGGGAAGAACAAGTAGCGCTTGAAATAGTATCCTTGTCAATCCTACGATCAAAGCAAGCATTAGGAAAGGTTTAGCTGCTGCGGTGAAATCAAATGGCTTGATGAGTTCAAAACTTCTCCTGAAAACAAGAATTGCGCCCAATCCAAATAGCTGCAAAATAACACCCAAAGCATTCACATAGTAACTCCAGTCCCACTGATATGCCCAAAATAAAACCAGTGCAAAAGTCAATATCTGTCCTAGCAACAATAGGAAGTAAATCACCTGAAATTTTTCCCAAGGGAATTTTAGGTTAAAGTCTTTTACCACCACGGTCAAAATAACGAACAATAACCATCCATTGAATTGAAAATGAAGGTAAAATTGAATGGCGACCTGGTAGAGCACTCCACCACCACCTCCGCTTCCCATGATCACAGCTACTCCCCAAACACCAAAAGTGGACAGTACAAGGAAGGTTAATGCGGTTTTCAATAAAAGGGAAATTTGCACATTTCCCTTAATGTGATCCTTCCATACCCGGAAAGCAAATAGATAACTCAAGACAATATGTAGGGAAGAAAAAAATATGGAAAACCCTGCATAGCCTTGCAATGGAAAGGCGATCATCATACCAGCTACTGAGATTTGCGTCAGCCAAAACAGCCAGGAATAGATCGGTTTCGATGCTTTTTCATTGGGTAGAAGTTGCGCATGAATCAATAAGAAAAACCCTAGATAAAGCCAACCTAAAAGGGCCACATGGGAATGACCATGCAACATATTTCGGTAATCAAGCCAATCAATCTCCCATACAAAAGCAGCCCTGAGAATCAAACCCATGAGAGTGGCAATAAAAAAATTCAATAATGAAATCAAAATCCAGGATTTCCTCATTTACGTGCTGTTTTAAGAAAAGCTCTTTTTTAAAGCCCATTAAATACAATTCTCAATTTTTACAACCTAAAAGTTTTACCTATTGATTTGAAGACAAAATTACATATAATTTAAGGACAATCTTATCTTTTATTTAAATACATGATAAATATCATGATTACACCTAATTTTTGGTCTATCCGGCAAAGGTGTCTCCTCCCACCTTTTTAACCATTTTCAATTATCCGTTGTCAGAGGAACTTATTGGTATGGAAGTAATTTAATAATATAAAGAAGTGAAAAATAACCTATGGCAAAGATGATTCAATAGGTCATTTCTAGGGATTTTGAGATTTTTACAAGCACCCATTTATTATAAATGAAAAAAAAGACGGTAAAGCTTTATGCATTAAAAAATTTTTCTACATTTGTAGAATAAAATATATTAATGTAGAATGAAATTACCTAAATCCGAAGAAAAACTGATGGAGCTGATCTGGTCGAACCAGCCCATATTTATGAAAGAGCTATTAGAGGTCCTTCCAGAACCCAAACCTGCCCCTAGCACGGTGGCAACATTACTGAAACGCATGCAGCAAAAAGGATATGTGGGGTTTAAGTTGTTCGGAAACTCAAGGCAATACCATGCCCTCGTAGAGAAGCAGGACTATTTTTCTGGACAGGTAAAAACCATCATTAAAGATTTCTTCTCCGATTCTCCGCTTCAGTTTGCTTCTTTCTTCACCAAAAAAGCTGACCTGACCACTATAGAGTTGGAAGAAGTTAAAAAACTTGTCGAAACGGAAATTGAACGAAGAAAAAAATGATGGTAGACCTGATCAAATTTATCGCCTGTTCGGCAATCCTTATGCTGCTCTTCCATCTTTTTCTGGCCAAAGAGAAAACCTTCCTGTTAAACCGTTGGGTGCTTATATTTTTGGTTCCTGCAGCCATGCTTGTTCCTTTCTTTAGTATTCCAGTGTTTCTGCCGCAGGAAATCTCTGTCCAGGAAAGCGCAGTCCAGATAAGCTATCTTCAGCTAGTCCAGCACCAACCCACTCAGATTATGCCTTCATCTCCTTCCCCAGAAGCCCTCTCTCCACTATTTTGGTTTCTGATGGTTTACTTGGCAGTTTTATTTATTCTACTCACAATAAAAATAAGTGCATTGATCAGGTTGATCAACTGGACAAAAAAGGTCTCCTTGCAGCCCATTAAGGGGGCAATGTTGGTTCTATCAAAAAAAGTTTTGTCTCCTTTTAGTTTTGGTAAATTCATTTTTATGCATCCCTCAACTTATAGGGAAGGCAACGAAAAAACCGAAATGATACTAAAACATGAACTCGTTCATATCTCTCAAAGACATTATATTGACTTGGCAATAATGGAATTCCTGGCGGTGGTTTGCTGGTTCAACCCAATCGTATTTATGGTAAAGAAAGCCATGGTTCTTAACCATGAATACCTTGCCGACCAAGGAGTAAAAAATGCAGTTCATCCAATAAAATACAAAAGACTACTGCTAAAACTTACTGTTCAAAACACCCCCAGGGTATGGACAAGTGCCATATCTTCTTCAACCTTAAAACGTCGATTAATCATGATAAACAAACCTTCAAAGAAAACGGCCATGCGTCTAAGAATCGCCTGTTTCAGCTTATCTACATTACTGATAGTTGCAGGATTTTCATTTGATATCAGTGCGAAACAACCCGATCAGGCACTTTCAACTCAAAAACAGACACCGTTTAAAGGATACCAGGACATCCCATTGGGAAAATTGCCTGAGTTTAAGGGGGGAATGACCGCATTTTCAAGTTACGTCAAAAATGAAACGAAGTACCCATTACATGCCCGTATGAATGGTATAGAGGGGCAGGTAGATGTTCAGTTTGTTGTAGAGAAAGACGGCTCAATATCCAACGTATCGGCCGTCAGCGGATTTGGGGATGGTTTTGAGTTTTTGGCAGAAAGGATAATAAAAAATGCGCCTGCTTTCCATCCAGGAATGCAAAGTGGTCGTCCGGTAAGGGTAGAGATGACAATACCTGTATTTTTTAATCTGAGCAAAATTATGTCTGCTTCTGACAAGCTACCCATAGGAGAAATAAGCATTGGAGAAATCATTCTAAATAAAGATGGTTTAAATGTTGATGCTAAATATGCCAGTGGATTATGGAAAGGTTCGATCCGAGATAAGGCAGGGAATCTACTTCCGGGCGCCATTATTGTCGTAGAGCAGCCTAAAACGGAGACGGTAGTAGGGACTGTAACAGATATTGATGGAAATTTCATTTTAAAAGCAAGTTCAACCGCAACCCTTATTATTAGTTTCAAAGAATATAAAAGCGTAAAGTTAAAACAAAATCATTTAGAATGATGTTTTTATCCTTTTATTCTTTTTATTCCGATAATAATAGTCGGCTGTCAAAGCCATGATTCAGAAAAAAGATACACGCCAAAAAGTGTTGCTTATTATTCTAAAATAAAGGTATTTGGAGAAGAACATGCCACGGTTACGGCCCCACTGGTAGAACCAGAAGGTGGTTTACCTCCTGTGGATAGGGAATTCTATGTAATGCAAGGTGATTTTTATACTGAGGGAAAATTTGGTCAACAAGGATTGCAACCCTTCAGGATGCAAAAAGCAATTGATGAAAATCCAGATTATGTGGTTTTTAATGGAAATGTCAATGGACTTTCGGGTGACAATAGCATCACTGCCAAAGTGGGTGAAAATATCCGAATATTCTTTGGAAATGGAGGGCCAAATCTTGTTTCTTCCTTTCATGTTATCGGAAAAATTTTTGACAAGGTATACCTTGAAGGAGGTGAACAATTCAACCATAATGTACTCAAAAAATCTTACAATTATCGATAAATGAATATCCTATACATTGACGGTCATTTTTCTATTCCGAAAAAACATGAAGGATTTTAACAACAATAACTACGGGTGTAAAACCGTGGATTAGGTAATTAAAAAACTAGGGTTTAATCAAAAACTACACGGTAGCAGGATTCAAAATATTCTCAGCCTATACAATTAAAGCCTCCTTAAGCTATCGGATTAACTCAAAGGGCTTATGTTTTATCTTTGTAATAAGCTATTTTTAACTGAAACATTTCGGCCATCTTGGTCGCTCTCCTGAGAGCTTCAGTGGCCTTATTTCCAAAAAAATTTCTCTCAGCGTTTCATGAAATAATAATAATCACTGCTGAAAATATGTTTATCTATGGGCAATTTTGCGTGCAAGGGAAAGGGGCTCCCGTAATAGGTTTAGTCCTTTAATAAAACCGTCAGCCAGAACATGTGAATTTTCTCAAGGTGTTTCTCCCATTTACCTTTGATTTTCTGCTCAAAAATAGCACCTATTAATGTGTCTGCCCTTACTTTTTCGTAAAAAATATCCACTAATTTCTTGATTTTCTCTATTGAATCTAAATCTTTTTTTCATTCTCCACCTTACAATTCAATTAAAAATTATACCAGGATAGTTGACAAAATAGCCTTTCCTGAAGTCACTTCCTTTGCAAGTCCTTTTATCGTTTTCTCAGAAAGCAATTTAGCCAAATTTTCTCTAATTTTTTTGTATTCATTATGAATAGGGCAAGGTTGGGATTCTGAGCACTGCTTTAGACCTAGCCCACATCCTTTGAAAAGTTTGTCGCCATCAATGGCTTCTACAAGGGCCAATAACCTCATATTTTCTTGGTCTTCACTTATATAAAATCCCCCATTTGGCCCCTTGGTAGAACTTACTAAATTTTGTTTGGCCAGAGATTGTAGGATTTTGGCAGTAAAAAATTCAGGAGCATCTATTTCTTTGCAAATGTCCTTGACACCTAATTTGACGCCTTTTGTATTCTGGGACCAAATGTAGATAACTGCTCTGATTCCATATTCACATGCTTTTGAAAACATATTCTTTTATTTATTTAACCCAAAATTTATCCTCCCATTCTTCAATAGTAGGTTCGTGGATGGCCGCTACTCTTTCCTCCATTTCATCCAATTCTTGACTTTGCAATTCAACTTGCAAATATTGGAAAAGCTTCCTTTCTTCAAAACGAATATGGGCCTCTACCAGCAAACAGAGTTCCGTTAATTGCGCCGACAATTCATCTTCTTTTTGCAAATCGAGCTTCTTAAAAACCTTTCTTATTGCTTTATGCTGCCCTTCTACTTCCTTTCTAAGCAAGTCATTTTTTGCCATGTACGAAAAAATTACCTTTTCCTCCATAGAAAAATGCGGTTCCAGATGCGTTGAAAAAAAGTATTTTACGTAATTTAAAAGTCTTTCAGGTTTGATTTCTTTTTCTTGACCCTGCCGCACTTTCCATACCAACAGCAACCCAAAATGATGATCTCTAGAAACAGGTACAAATGCCGGATGTCTCTTTAGTGGTTTTCCCATAACAGGCTTACTTTTTTATAGGCCTAAATCGGCCCAATTTTAATGAATCAATTCAAAGATAAAGAGTATGGAAGCAAATTAAAAGACATGTTTATCTTTAATTATTCTTAAACCCCTTTTATGAAATAGGATTTGAAATAGCCTCTCCAGAATTTTTCTCAGGAAGTTTTGTAATCAAAAGAAAATCAGGCCATTTAGATTCTGAGGCATAGCAACGATTTGCTAATTTTGAAGTGATCACATCACAGAATAGCTGTCACACCTAAATTCGGGTTAAACTTATTCACTTTACCTTATCCTTCCTGAAACTTATAAAAACCGACCCTAAAACCACAATAAGGAAAATTTACAGTGTTGAATGTCTAATATTAAATTGCGTATTGAAATAACTTCAAAATCAACCAATCTTAAAAATCCATTATCACTCTAACTCCTTTCTCAACTCATGAGAATTATCGTCCTAGAAAAGACCTTAATATCAAATCTGGACATACTACTCACTGACTAAATTAAAATGGGTGTCAAGCTTAATAAGTCAGGAACGATACTAAAATAACCGCTTTGGTTTGCTTTTAAGTTCCTGCCTTTTCAAAATAACCTGATAATTATCAGTGCCAGCATTACAAGAATTACCCAACCGAAAGCAACCATCTGATTTGCTATTTACTAACCCCAATAGAATAACTAGAAACAGCCAAATAGGTTTAGACCTATTCATTTATCCCGAAAATTGGATAGCCAAATTATTACGTGCAGAAATCACTTCCTGAGAAAGATCATGACATAGGTAAGTGCAGAGTTCCATGCAATGGTTTCATAGGATGAATTAAGTGTCCATCCAGCCAACAGGTTTACCCATTGGTCGTACTCCGGCTTCCACTGATTGTCGTAATAACTTTCAAGTTGGTACTTTTTAATGCCTTTATAATTCTTTTTACCTATAGGGATTATTCTTTTGTCTTAAAATCTTCAATAAATTAATTTTTAGATTCCTTACATTTTCATTCAGCCTAAAACAAATAAGCCCCTTTCCGGTTAATTAAAACCTAGAAAAGGGGCTAAAGTGTAAAAAATTGAGAATAGTCTAAAAAGTTTTATACCATCTGAAAATTTAATTTCAGCTCAGCCAATTGAGCTTTCACTCTTTCCAAAATCAACTCATTTTCCTTGGACCAGGAAAACTTAAAATCTTGATAATAAGCAATCCCTTCAGATAAATTCTTCTTAAATTTATTTATATACACCTCCACTTTCTTACCGTTTTCAGGCAAAGCATTTTCCATGTCAGACCTAAGGTGTTGCAAGTAAAGTTGCAATTCTTTCACAAACACATGGGGTCGTTCTGGGTCTAAAGTTATACTTACCTTTCCATAAATATGGTCTACCATTTCTTTCAAGCTAAAAGAACCTTTAAAATAAGCCAAATTCGGACCTGGGCAGATCGTTACAGCTTTGAGGTTCCTACGTGGCGTTTCTCCCACACTCAGTAATGCAGGGGCACCTAACCCCTCACAAAGGCAATCTTTCTCTAAAACCTCAGTCAAAACAGCTTTGGATATTTCACCTGCCTCCCATTGTTTTACTTTTAGGTTTTGGTATTGCCGAGATGCCGTACATATTGGCTTGTCAGTAAACTCAACATTGGAGGAAAGGAGCTTTTTATAGCAAGGGCTGCCGGGTTTTCCTTTGGCTATCCTTTCCTGACGCTGAGTTTCAGCGCTACTGGTTCTTAGGTTATTAAATGGCACTCCCAGTGGAGAAGCTCTGCTAAGGTAGAAATCAGATTTTTTGGCTTGAAGTAATTTTTCAAAGGTTACTTCATCTACATTGGTGGCCTCAGGAACCAATAAAAATGGACTGCCCCAACCTGTGCCGTCCAACTCATATTTTTCCAGCAACATGCGGTTTTCATCCGAATCGCCAATACCACCCTGATAGGTGATTTTAGGTTTAATATTTGCAGGTAGTAATGGCTGGTTCTTTTTGGCCAGAGCCTCCTGGCAGATAGCCAATACTTCTTCTTTAAGGTTCTTCCTATTTAATTTAAAACTATCTAGTATCGGTCCTGCAAGAAACCCATCTGTGGCAAAAGCATGACCACCACAGTTCAAACCAGATTCTATTCGATACTCATCCACCCACAACCCTTTTTTGGCAAGGAATTTTCCTTGAATCAAAGCAGATCGATAATCTGAAACTTTCAATATAATCGGCTTTTTTATACGCCCATTTTCATTGGGAAAGAAATCATTAAATTCCTCTGCATAACCATAAAGGGCAGGATTCATCCCAGCAGAAAATACCACCCCACCTCTTACCTTACTCTCGGCAAAACCTCTTAATGCGGCCAAGGCATCCGAAAATTCTCTGGGCAATAAAGTGCCATCCTTGGCATAATTGAGCTTGTCTATCTTCGTCATAATATTGACATCAATATTACCTGGCTCAATTGCCTCTCTTAATTCCCGTTGGAGAACAAGCTTTTCTTCACCACCAACAAGCCTCATCCTTGAATAAAGATGACTAAGAGGGTGATCGAAGGGTAATAAGTCAAAATATTTATCTATTTCCAGTCCCTCCCCAAAGGCTTGGTTTTTTATTTCTTTTATTTGATCATCGACAGTGCTCTGTAGAAAATCCAGGTAAGCCTTGATCCGTTTCGCTCTCGAATCATCAACTTTTTCATTTATAGATTCAAATTGCGTTGCACTGGAATAATGGCTACGCATGTCCTCCAACAATTGGTCGTCCATGATGGACACTACAGATGAGATACCAAAACGAGCAACCTTTATAGGGGTGTCTACGGTAAAACCCAGACCCATTACAGGAATGTGAAAATTATGAATTACAGCCATTTTGTTAACTTTAAATTATATGCTAAGCACCTTAAGAAGTGCTTGAGATTGAAAACAAAATTACCTGTATAACTCTCCAAAAAAGATCAGCTTTCTCAGCTTATAAACTGACTTTTGTCAGGTAATAAGCTGAGAAAGCAATACACAATAAAAAGCTAAACTTTCAAACTTCGGTATAGGGCACCCCAAGGTTCCCTCATTTTTCTGGTAAGCAATTGATTGGCTGCAAAGTTATCTTTAAACTGCTCCTTTTCTGGATCCCAGGTCAAATCTTGTTCCAGCATCATGGCGATATTCCCCAAATGTGCAAGTGTAATAGATCGGTGTCCAACCTCAGCAGGAGCTACTGTTTCTTCACCAGACAATACGCAATCTATAAAATTTTTAAAGTGGTTATCGCTTACGTAAAGTTGTGTTTCATCAGGTCCAATTACCGTATCTTTCAAACTTTCAGGATTGATTTTATGGTCTCCCCTTGTGGCCCATGCCGAACCTTCGGTGCCCTGAAAGGTCACACCAAAATCTTTGTCACTCTGAATGATTAGCTTAACGTCATTTTCATAAATGCACTCAAAATAAAATCTGGTGGCCGTATTCCATACCGGATGATCCGACCAGACCGCCTGGGCATTTTGTATTTTCACGGGGCCTGTCAATTCCGTCCCCATACCCCACTGGGCAATATCCGGATGGTGCCCTCCCCAGTCGGTGACATTTCCACCCGAATAGTTCAAATTCCATCGAAAATTCACATGCGTACGACAAGGACTATATTCTGCCTCTGCTGCTGGTCCAAGCCACATGTCATAGTCAAAATCTTTGGGCACAGGGATGGTTTCAGTCAGGTGACCCGTCTTTCCAAAATCAGGCGTTCCTCCAGGTAGCCCGCAAGTCACTGTGTGAAGTTCTCCCAACCTCCCATTTCTTGCCAACTCACAAACCCGCCTGAAATGGTGACTGGATCTTTGTTGGCTACCTGTTTGAAAGGTAACACCATGTTTTTTCACAGCATCACTCATGGCCCTGCCTTCATCCACTGTCAGTGACAATGGCTTTTGGCAATAAATATGTTTACCTGCCGCTGCCGCCATCATCACGGGGATGGAATGCCAATGATCAGGGGTGACCACTTCCACTGCATCGATAGCTTTGTTTTCTAATAATTCTCTAAAATCGGTATACCCAATAGCAGATTGATAGCTAGTATTGTTTTTTTCTGAATAGTAATCATCCACTACTTGCATGATATAATCTCGACCTGCCACTTTTCCATTCCAATAACCAGAACTTTTCTTATTGACATCACAAACAGCAGTAACTTGAACACGTTTATCTTGCAAAAAATCACGCACATCATTCCCTGCCTGATTACCAGCTCCGATAAACGCCAGATTAATCCTATCAGAGGGAGCTACAAAGCCATTTTTACCCAGTGCAGATCCAGGGATGATGGTTGGGATAGTGAGAAGACTTCCAGCTGCTAAAGCCGATTTTTTTAAAAATTCACGTCTTAAGTTTTTCATGCCTCAAAATAAAGCCAATTCTGTATATTGCCAAAATAAATTCTTAAAATATATTAGCCCACATTCAAAATAACGCGAATCCTACAATTTGGAAAAGATACTATTATTGCTATAATTAAAATACAGTATACCATTTTTTGCTCCCTTTGAATCCACCATTCAAATTTAAAGTGCAGATAAAACAGGCAGGTAAAATTTGCTGTCTAAAACGCTTAAACCCTTTGTAAACATCTTTTTTCCAGACATTTTCAGTCTTCAAACCATGGATTTCTCTTTTGCCAGATGCTGTTCCTTGGAGAGGGATGCACCAAAGGAAAGAATTTCGGAAGATACCTGCTATAGTTTCTAACCGTTTCGGTTAGGTTTTCAATGAAAAATTAGCTTGCTCACTCAGCCTAAAACAACTGTATATTCTTAAAAATGATAATTTTTAATTTTTCGATGATAGTTTTTAACAAAATAGTTGCAACTATAGGTTTGTTTTTCCAATTTAACTTTCATTAAATCAGTGTTTTACATAAACGCATAAGATCATAAAGAGATGGATTAAAAATTCAAAAAAAGGAATGGCAGTTCTGGGAGCTGTAGCCTTTATGCTGGTGGCCGGATGGCAGTTTGGTGTTAGTGGGACTGAAGCGGTATTTTCGGATACGGAGGTGGCTTTGGAAAATAGGATTGCGGGGTCTAGGAATGATTGTTACCAAGCAATGAGATATTGTGATGGCACAATGACTGCCTATACTTGTATCCTAGATTATACGAAATGGACTTGCTCACAATACTATTGTCAATCTTGTGGATTGGAAGCCGGGTAAAAAAATGAGTGAATCGCCATAACCAGGACGATTCACTTTTACTTTTAAATGAACATAATGTGAAAAATAAGTTATATAGGTTACTGATTTTGGTTATTTCTTTGTCCGCTTGTGATAAGCCGTACACTAATACTGATGGAGACCAGGAAATCCTAAAAATTGCGTTTAATGAGGTTGAATTAAATGCCTACCCTTATAAAATTGACAAAATAGTTCCGCTAGAGACGACGGAAAACAATTTTTTATCCGACAATCTAAAGGTGAAGATAACCCCTGATTATATTTTTGTTTTTGATGAAGAAATCAGAGATGCCGTGCATCAATTTGATCACAGTGGCAAGTATGTAGGTGAAATAATCAGCATAGGAGAAGGCCCGGGAAAAGTCAATCGAATTTATGACTTTACGGTATCTGATATGGGAGTAGAAATTCTGGTGGGTAAAGGTTCCTATTCAGAGGTGGTGGTAGTTTCTACACCGGATAAAAGGATCGTAGATACCCTCAGGCTGGATGTTATAGGTTTTTCATTTGAAAAAATTAATGGCCATTATTTCGTTTACTCAAGTTACAACTACCCGCTTGCTGAATACCGGGTTTCTAAAATAGATTTGGAAGGGAATACAATAGCAGGTTTTTTAAAGAATGATTATTCCGGGAAAATGGTGCCCATGATTGAAAGGAATTTTTTTGGGATGGGGGAAAAAGTATTTCTTGTTGAGTCTTTTAATAACCGCATCTATGCCCTTGCACAGGGACAACTAAAATGCAAATACATTCTTGATTTTGGAAGCTATAATTTCGCTGAGGACCTATTAGAGAGAGACATTATGGTTACTTTTGAACAGTTAAATGCGGATGGTTTCTTTAGTATTCGACATCATTTTGAAAACAAAGCTATTTCCCTGACAGGTGTCCATTTCCAAAGAGAGAATAACAGCCAATCCTATCACTTGCTTATGGATAGGAATTCAAATAAACTAATAAAAACTAAACTGGAGGAAGGCTGGGGTGATATTTTTAAGAATCCTATTGCAATAACAGATTCGGACAAAGTCGTTTTTTCAGCCCATCCCCGAAATCTGATCCGGAATGCGGAAAATTTTGACGACAATAAAGTTGTAGCTAGGGTCTTAAATAAACTTGAAAATCAGGACAATCCTGTTTTAATTTATTCCGACTTACAATTCAGGACTAAAACCAATACCCAATGAAAACCAACTACTTGATAAGATACCTCATTTGTTTTTGTTACCTACTGATCAGTACTACGGGTTGTAATTCCAACAAATCCGGTAAGGATGGAAAAGAGATGATTTTCCCAACCGATTTAAACGTAATAGAGGTAAGCGATTCCGTTAAATTTGATACAAGTTGGTTTGACAGTAAATATAAAGTAGCTGTATATATGAATAAAGTCGGCCGGTCCATAACGAACCTGGACTGGCAACCTGCGATATCAAACAACAAGGAGGTAGCCTTCCTCTTCTATATCTCAGAAAAAGACACTTCCAAATTGATCAGGCAATTGAAAGAAAACAATTTTTCCCACCCAGTCCTTCACGATCCAAATAAGGAGTTCTATAAATTGAATGTATCAGATGAGGTATCCTTTATTTCATTTTTAGTAAAGAATAATCAATTCGTAGAAATGAGTAATCCCTCTTTATCCAACTTTCAGAAGAGACTTGATGCATTGACTAAGGAATAAATTTTCGCTAAATGAATACGCCAATCAGCCTGATTCTATCCTGCATTTTCGCTTTGCTTTTTTCCTGTGGTAACCCAGAGAAGGAGTCTCAAGATCCCGATTATTTTATCCGCACTTTTAATCCTGAAGATATTCCTGAGCCAGATGCCCTTCAAGGTAAGAAACTAAACCTTACCGCCTTGCTTAATCCCAAATCTATTTTATGGACAGGTAAATACCTGGTGGTGGGAGAGCGCAAGGCTCTGGACTATCACCTCCACGTTGTCGATCCCAACAGCCAAAAGTTAATCAATACATTGGGTAAAGATGGTGTGGGCCCAGGGGAAATTGCTGCCTCTTATCAATTACAAAGAGGAAAATCTGTCAATGAATGCTGGGTTTACGACCATACCCAAAAATTGATGGCCTTATTTGATTTGGAATCACCTGATGAATTGTACCAAAAGTCATTTCGCCAACCAAACAATATGTACTTGGCTGTCGGTATGCTTTGAGCCTCTGAAAAGGAAAGCTTCTGGTGCTATGATTTAGAACAAACTATTTTTTCGAAGTACTCAGTTACCGGAGATACTTCTATAGAGGTCAGAAGATAAATGCATATATTTAAGTACTCAAAAATGAAATAAATGGATATATTCAAAGGGCAGAACCTTCTAGAGTTCTCTGATAGGTTCAAAACCGACGAAGATTGCAAG
>Ga0209491_10000941_pt1 | contig 58073 bp, 57 predicted proteins | sample BON02_FD_187213 | JGI IMG/M metagenome (GOLD analysis project Ga0209491, IMG submission 187213) | Freshwater microbial communities from Lake Bonney liftoff mats and glacier meltwater in Antarctica - BON-02 (SPAdes) (version 2) | ecosystem: Environmental > Aquatic > Freshwater > Ice > Glacier... | reverse complement strand
GCATGGCTTTATGCTGAACATCATTGCTGGGCTTATCGCTTACTCACTTAAAGAAAATAAACCTTCGCTAAGAATGAGTAGCGAAGTATTTAGCATGATGATCGTTTCTTAACCAGATCTCAGGTTATTTAGTTCCTAGGCCCAATAATGAATATGTATTGGGGGCAACGGTGATTGAAAGTGATGATATGTCACAGCTTAGTATTCGTTCTGGTTTGGAATTAATGTCCGCCTTATATAGTATTCATAAGGGATTTTCTGAGGCCAGAATACTGGAAATGTCTGCCCATTGTCGCCCCGCATTGCTTAATAATATGCCAAGAATTAGCCGTACAGAGTGGGGCTTTCGTATCAATGGTTTTTATCGTCATGGTTATTTATTTTCCCCTGCCATTGTCTGCGATATGTTGGCGATTCTTGAAGGTAATATGACGCAAGTATGTTTTGGAGATTATTACGATGTCTGAAATGAACAAACAACAAATCGATATTGTATTTAATGGAGAAGGGTTAGTGGTAGAAAAAGGAATAACAGTGATGGACCTATTGCATCTGCTTGAGGTGGTAACACGTCGATTTGTGGTGGTGATTAATGATCAGGTTGTGCCTAAGTCAGCTTATATGACAACTCAACTAGCATTGGGCGATCACTGTGACATTATGTCACCCATAAGCGGGGGTTAAGATGCAGGCATCATCTTGGAAGGTTTACGGAACCGAACTTGATAGTCGTTTATTCATCGGTACGGCGTTATATCCTTCACCACGAGTAATGATGGAAGCAATACACGCTTCAAAGTCAGAAGTTATTACGGTATCACTGCGGCGACAAACGCCGAGTAAATCAGTGAGTGGTGATAAATTCTGGAAATTAATTGAGTCTTTAGGCTGTCATTTATTACCTAATACAGCAGGTTGTTATAGTGCACCAGAAGCGATTAAAACTGCGCGTATGGCACGTGAATTATTTGACACGGATTGGATTAAACTCGAAGTATTAGGCGATAGTTATAATTTACAACCTGATCCATTTGCTTTGGTTGAAGCGACCAAGATATTGATTAATGAAGGTTTTAAGGTCTTCCCATATTGCACCGATGATCTGGTGTTATGTCAAAAACTGGCTGATTTAGGCTGTGAAGTGTTGATGCCATGGGGTGCACCGATAGGGACGGGGCAAGGTTTGATTAATCCTTATGCTTTAGAAACCCTACGTAAGCGATTGCCTGATTTGACCTTATTAGTCGATGCCGGCATTGGTAAACCCTCTGATGCGGTGCAAGCAATGGAATTAGGTTTTGATGGTATTTTACTTAATACTGCGGTTGCCGAAGCATTGGAGCCTGCAAAAATGGCCGATGCATTTGCCCAAGCGATTAATGCTGGTCGTTTAGCCTATGAAGCAGGTGTAATGCCCAAACGTGATAACGCCAAATCGAGCACACCCACACTCGAACAACCAATCTGGCAGCAATATGTCTAAACCAGCGGTATTACTTATTGGCGGTTTAGATCCACAAGGCTGTGCAGGTATTATCGCTGACAGCCAAACCGTCACTGCACATGGTTGTCATCCCGTCCCATTAGTAACGTGTCTAACAGAACAAACACAAGCGGGATTAAGTCATTTAGGTGCATTAGAAGTTAGTGAATTTATTAATCAATATCAAGCCTGCGTAGCTGATTTTGATATAGCAGCAATTAAAGTTGGCCTGATTCCGAGTCTTGAAATTGCACAAGCTGTGCTAACGATACTCAAACAACAGGATGTGCCGGTGATTTGGGATCCTGTATTAGCCAGTACATCAGGTGGCGTAACGGTGAGTAGTGATGTACAACATTTTTTACTCGAACAATTGCTGCCAGAAATAACATTGCTCACGCCGAATATGATTGAACTAGCACAACTTATTCAATGGTCTCAATCGGCCAAACAACAAAATCAAACACAGGCAACTGAGACATTATTAAAAGCGGGCTTAAATGCCTGTTTAGTCAAAGGAGGTCATGGTGATAGCCAATGGGCAACCGATTATTTTACGGATCATAACTCGGACTTTTATTGTTATGCTGATAAACAAGTTCAAAGCGTAAGAGGTACGGGCTGTGTATTAGCATCCAGCATTGCCAGCAATATGGCACTTAAGCACGATATTCGTGATGCCATCGTATTAGCTAAAGCGTATTTAACACGGGGTATACGTGATGCGTGGCAATTAGGTCCTTACCATGTGATTAGCCATTCCAGCGCTGACTTTGAATTACATGATATTCCCAAATTAACTTACTTAGAACACCTTGTCGGTCAGCAATTTAATTTTCCTTCTTGTCCACAACGATTAGGTATTTATGCCGTCGTTGATAGCAGTGATTGGGTTAAAAAGTTGGTGGAAGAGGGTATTAAAACCATTCAACTTCGCATTAAAAATGCCAGTGAGCAACAAAAGTACAGTGAGATTAAACAGGCGATTAGTTATTGTGATAGTTCGGTTGCCTTTTTTGTAAATGACTATTGGCAAGCCGCCATTGAACATAACGCTTATGGCGTGCATTTAGGTCAAGAAGACTTGCACGATGCTAAGCTAATCGAAATTGAGCAAGCAGGTTTAAGACTAGGTGTATCGACACATTCTTATTGGGAACTCGCCCGTGCCTTAGCAATTAACCCCAGTTATATCGCACTCGGTCCGGTCTTTGAAACAACCAGTAAAATTATGCCGTGGGTACCACAAGGTGTTGAACGGGTAGAGCAATGGACATGGTTATTGGGTGGCGTCTATCCCTTAGTAGCGATTGGTGGCATTGATCAACATCGAGCTGAACAACTGCATAAAACAGGTGTAGGCTCGGTAGCAATGATTTCTGCGATTACTAAAGCTGAGGATTATAAACAAGCGACGCGCGACTTGTTGCAGTTATGGCGATAGCTTTTATTTATAAATGCATCTCAATATGTGAAATTCCAGCATCTAAAAACTCATCGCCACAAGCAATAAAACCATGCTTTCTATAGAAGGCTTGGGCATGTGTTTGAGACCAGAGTTTTATATCTTGTAATCCACCTTGTTTAGCGGCGCTAATCAATTCAACAAGCATCATTGATCCTATACCTTGTTTTCGGTGAGCTTTTAACACCGACATACGGCCAATTTTTCCGTTCTGTGTCAGCCTTGCAGTGGCAACAGCTTGCCCATCTTTAATAGCAATGATATGGAGAGCGGCGCTATCTTGATCATCCCATTCATCGGATTCAGGAACCTGTTGTTCTTCAATAAACACGCTTTTGCGGATAGGCATTGCTAATGCTTGAGCGTCAACCCAGTTTAGTTGAATTAGCTCTATGTTTGTTTGAGTTGTATATTCAGTTATCGCTGGCATTTGAGTTAAACGGAGTTAGTCACTTTTTAGTTAGAATCTGATCCCTTGATTTCTTGTTCACCTGTTGCGTTAACCTTCTACAGAGTGGTGTTGATGAAAAAAAGACTAACCTCAATGATAAAGGTTAGTCTTTATCTATTTACTCAATATACGCGAATAGCTGTTAAGTCAAATAGGCTATAGCGAATCACTTTATTTTTTGCGGGTGTGTTTTACACCTTGATTACCCAGTTTTGTATCTGAGTCTCTTGGGTCTTTTAGCGTTGGATCATTTTTTTTAACTTCGGAGTCCATTAGCTTTTTAAAAATAAAACCAAGAACTAAAATTACGATTACAGCAATAACGATCATCGACGTTTGGTCCATCTAAGTATTTCCTATATTAATAATAAAGTAAGTAACGATTGAGTTTTACAATTGATTTGGGTGAATTTCATTTTAAATAAAAGCGTATATGACGATTAGTGAATTTTCTACTAAAAGTTTATAGTCATTAATATCATCTAGTAATTTTATCACTATAGATGTCTGCTGTTTCTTCGATCTCCTATGTGTAGTGTGTTAGATAATTGGTGATGAAATCATATGTACGTGACTTTAAATGAGCTTTAATTATCGTGTTCTTTTTCTTTATCCTCTTGAACCAATGACACAATTGTCCAGCCTTGTTCAGGAACGATGGGGTCTGTGGCCGTGAAAAAATATAGCCGTTTTTTATCATTAATGGCAAAAAGCGGTGTAGCGCGTTTACCATACTGTTCCTTATAAGCGTCATAATTGAAGCTTTCACTGAGTTTTGTTCGTTTAGCTTGTGCGCCTTGAGCAATCAAACTGGCTAATTTGGAAAATGTGATTTCATTACCAAATAATACATGATAACCATGCGTTGCTTTAGTACGTGATTTTTGCTCTGTACCTTCCTTTTCTTTCTCTATCTCGGTGCTCAGCGTGTAGACATGGTTACTACCAAATTCTGAACGAAACCTTAGTCCGGCAAGGGCATTGAGTTCATTTTGAGGTGTTAAGGTTAGAACTTGTCCTAAGCCCACTAAATCGAGATGACGATCGGCATGATCCGAGACAGCATTGCCATAATATGTATCAAGACCTGCCATTCGTGACGCTTTGGCATTAGTCCAGCTGGAATCTGTTAAACGGGTGCGGAAACCATTGTCATTAAGTGCTTTGGCGATCACAATAGCGGTCGGGTTAGCACCAATAATTAAAAAACCACTGTCATCAGGGTTAGCTACACCTAATTTTTGAGCTATAAATTTTGCCGTTGCACCTTGTAATATAACAGTGCCAATGATTATAGTGAAAGCAAGAGGCACTAATAACTCAGCATGTTCAACACCAATTTCTTGAAGACGTATTGCAAATAATGCTGTTACGGCAGCAGCGACAATACCGCGTGGTCCAATCCAACTGATCAGTGTTTTTTCCTGCCAAGTAAGTTCTGAGCCGATTGTTGATATGAATACTTTGATTGGTCTGATAACAAATTGAATGAGCAGGAAAATAAGTAGGGCACCTACACCTAATGCTTCGAATTGGGCAAATTCTAGTCGTGCCGCCAATAAAATGAACAGTCCTGAAATAAGCAGAATACTCAAACTTTCTTTAAAATCGAGAATATCCTCAACTGGCACATTCTTCATATTAGCAAGCCAAATTCCCATAACAGTTACGGCTAATAAACCAGATTCTTCAGATAGATGATTAGATAAGGCAAATACGCCGAATACCAAACATAAAGTGGCAACATTATGTAGATATTCTGGCATTAAGTGTTTACGTAAAACAAGGCCAAAAAGATAAGCGGCAATTGCACCGATAGCCGAGCCGATAACCAGCGTTTGGCAGAACATGTAAACCGTGTGACTAACCGATGCATGACCTTGTAATTGCATGGATAAAATAACTTCGAATACCAATACGGCAAGGATGGCTCCAAGCGGATCGATAACGATGCCTTCCCACCGTAAGATGTTTGAAATAGTGGCATTTGGACGTACCGTTCTCAGCATTGGGACGATTACCGTTGGACCAGTGACAACCATCATAGCGCCAAATAACAGTGATAATGACCAAGCAAAATCCAGAAGGTAGTGTGTTGCTAAGGTGATACAACCCCATGTGATCGCGACACCTATTGTCAGCATATTGCGCACCACTTTTTGTAGTCCGCGAATTTCATGAAACTTGAGCGTTAGACTACCTTCAAATAAGATAATAGCAACCGCTAATGAAACCATCGGAAATAGTAAGTCTCCAAAAAGCTGCCCAGGGTTTAACCAACCTGTAAGCGGGCCAAGTATAATGCCTGCAATTAATAGAAACACGATTGCTGGTAATTTGACCCACCACGCAAACCACTGACAAAATATAGCGACGATGCCGATGACAGAAAGAGCAATAATAGCTTCTTGGTGCATAGGTTTTCCTTAGCTTTTAAACGTTAAAATTAATTTTGATTAAAATAAGTTGAATATAGTGACATTAAATTAATGACTTAGGAAAAGATTTACCTAAAAAGTTCAACTTCTGAGCGACGATTTAGTGCGCGCCCTGAGGTAGATTTATTAGTTGATATGGGTTTCCATTCCAGATGAGATGAGGTAATAATCAATGCTTCTGGTATTTCACCTTTTTGAATTAAGAAGTTTTTAATCACAGTTGCTCGTGACTCTGATAACTCTCCATTTAGGCGTCTGCGCCCGTGATTGTCAGTATGACCAGAAATAGTTATTCGTTTAATACTGCTATCCAGTTTTACGTAATCAGCCAGTTTAGTCAGTGCTTGTTGCGCTTGCGGGGTCAATTCCGCTTTTTCTGAAGAAAAATAGACGGTAAGTTTATTAATGTCATCAAAGCTATATGACGGTAAGTTTTCTAAGCATTGTTGAAAAGCAGGCATCGAATCCGCTAGGTGAACGCTGGACAGTAAAACGCTTATTTCTTCAGGAGCATTTTGGCTGCTATATCGGAGAGTGGGAAATCGACCTTGTTGAATTTGGGTTAAGGCTTGCATTGCCAGCGGGCCTGACAAAACGAATTGCGTTTGACCCTTGTCACTAGGAACTGCGGTCATCATTAATCGTTGTTCTACATTTTGCCATGGTGCCTCAGCAATCTCAAAATTTACATTGCTTTGCGCTGCAGGATAATTTTTGGTGGTAAAGATAAGGCTTAACTGATTGCCAGACTGTTGTTGAAATTTGGCATCACCAAACCCAGCAATCTCTTGGTTTAATGTACACATTAATGGTGTTTCGATAACTTGCCAATGTGTATCAGTTAGCGGTGCCTGAAACTGTTCAGCTTGAACCAATAATGACAGTGATAATAATGTAAAATAATTAAGTAATTTTATAAGCATATAGTCGGTTCGATTCGTTTCAGTATTCTATGAGTGAATGAATTAGATGGTTTGATAATTTATCTCGACCGAGTAGTATTGGTAATTCTACAACAAAGGCACAGGCAACAACCTCGCCACCTAGCTTTTCTACTAGTTCGCAACTGGCTCGTGCGGTGCCACCAGTCGCCAGTAAATCATCAACGAGTAAAATTCGGTCACCAGGTTTGATGGCATCTATATGGACTTCTAAACTAGCATCGCCATATTCCAACTTATAATCTACTGATTGTATATCGTAAGGTAACTTACCTGGTTTTCGTAAAGGAATAAACCCTACGTTCAGTTCCCAAGCGGCAAGACTACCAAAAATAAAGCCACGTGCTTCCATTCCTGCAACGGCGGTAATGGGTGTGTTTTTAAAGGGAGCGATCAGCCCTGATATAGCCAGCCGTAAACTGGCAGGATCTTGAACTAAGGGCGTGATGTCTTTGAAAATTATTCCCTTTTTAGGAAAATCTGGAATGTCACGTATTTTAGATTTTAATTGATCCATAAAGAAGTATTCTGTTGGTAGTTAATTTAATATAGCGGCTTTAAAATGTTCAACTGAAGTATACAGTTGTTAATGATGGTTATAGGAGTAATATTTACGTGACAAAACAGCCCTTTTATAGAGTGTTAGTACTCTTTCTTTTAGTAAACATGTTATCTGGCTGTTTCGGCTTGGGCACTAAAGACGCTGTTGATGAGGATACACCTCGTTATTATATGATCGATGTGGCGCGCGGTAGCGTTGCTGCAGAATTCGCAAAAGATCGAGTCCTGCGTTTAATGCCGGTACGCGTGACATCGCTTTATCGTGAAAAAACATTGGTATTCAGAGTGGGTGACAATGAGTATCGTCCTCAACCACCACATCAGTTTTTTGCGGAACCTTCTGAAATGTTTACCGAACAATTACGACGGTGGTTACAAAAGACAGGTTTATTTAGCCAAGTGGTTATAACTGATGACATACCCGCGGATATGGTGTTAGATACGGCTGTTACTGCGTTATATGGTGAACAACGCGAGCAATTTTCGCCGCAAGCAGTGTTAGAAATGCAATTTTTCTTAATGTCCAGCGACAATAATAATACTAAACCGCTATTTCAAACTGGCTTACGTGTCGATGTAGATATAGAGCAAAGCACACCTGAAAATGTAGTAAAAGGTTGGAAACAAGGACTCGAGGAATTATTTTGGACCGTTGAAGATGATTTCAGCGGTTATTTTGCAAAACTTAACCCCTAGTAGTAGTCCCGCCATAAAGGTGCAGGAAATCGCTCCGAGTGGTAAGATTATCAACTTTAGTGGCGAGTGCCGCCCGATGTTTATTTGGATGATGTGATAGATGACTGATATTGCTTTTGAGCTGGATTCGATCGATATTGAAGATGAAATGAAACAATCGTACCTTGATTATGCGATGAGTGTAATTGTAGGACGAGCTTTACCCGATGTACGTGATGGCTTGAAACCTGTACATCGCCGTGTATTATTTGCCATGCGCGAGTTGGGCAATAATTGGAATTCATCTTATAAAAAATCGGCACGTATTGTCGGTGACGTAATCGGTAAATACCATCCTCACGGTGACACAGCAGTTTATGACACTATGGTTCGAATGGCGCAACCATTCTCAATGCGTTATATGTTAGTTGATGGTCAAGGTAACTTTGGTTCGGTTGATGGTGATTCACCAGCAGCAATGCGATATACCGAAGTGCGGATGGCCAAAATCACTCACGAAATGCTGGCTGATTTAGATAAAGAAACCGTTGATTTTATCGCCAACTATGATGAATCCGAACATGAACCATCAGTCTTACCTACCAAGGTACCTGCCTTATTAATTAACGGTTCCTCTGGTATTGCGGTAGGGATGGCGACGAATATTCCGCCTCATAATTTAACCGAAATCCTCAACGCATGTATTGCGATGGTCGATAGGCCAGAAATTGATGTCGCTGGTCTAATGGAATACATCCCCGGCCCAGATTTCCCAACTTCAGCGATGATTAATGGCGCGCGAGGCATCAGTGAGGCTTATCACACAGGTCGTGGTCGCGTTCATATTCGTGCTCGAACTATAATTGAAACGAATGAAAGTACCGGTCAACAAAGCATTGTAGCGATTGAGTTGCCTTATCAAGTCAACAAAGCGCGTTTACTTGAAAAGATCGCTGAATTAGTAAAAGATAAAAAAATTGAAGGAATTACCGCGTTACGTGATGAATCTGATAAAGATGGTATGCGTATGGTGGTGGTGCTTAAGCGTGGTGAAGTGCCAGAAGTTGTCCTGAATAATCTTTATAAACAAACCCAAATGCAAACCGTATTTGGCATCAATATGGTGGCGATCGTCGATGGTCAGCCACGATTATTGGGTTTAAAACCGATATTAGAAGCGTTTATCCGCCATCGTCGTGAAGTGGTTACACGTCGTTCACTATTCGAACTACGTAAAGCACGTGATCGTGCTCATATATTAGAAGGTCTAGCGACAGCTCTAGCAAATATTGATGAAGTAATTGAGTTAATAAAGTCATCTAATAGTCCTGCTGAAGCAAAAGAAGGCTTGTTAGCACGCGGTTGGGCTTCGGATATGATTCTCGAAATGCTCGGTGCTGCTGGCGCTGAAGCTTCACGTCCAGAAGGTTTGGAGGCTGAACTAGGTCTAGTTGATGGTGCGTATAATCTATCACCCGTGCAAGCACAAGCTATTCTTGATATGCGGTTACATCGTTTGACGGGGCTTGAACAAGATAAAATATTGGATGAGTACCGCGAAGTGTTACAAGAAATTGCCGCCTTATTAGCAATCTTAAGTGACCCAGATAATTTGATGGCGGTTATCCGTGAAGAGTTAGTTAAAATCAAAGATGAATTTGGTGATGAACGTCGCACGGAAATTCTTGATGCTCATCTTGATTTAACATTAGAAGATTTGATCTCTGAAGAAGAAATGGTGGTCACCTTATCCCATGCGGGCTATGCTAAAACGCAACAGTTAGATACTTATCAAGCTCAACGCCGTGGTGGTAAAGGTAAATCTGCTACCTCAATGAAAGATGAAGATTTTATAGAGCATCTATTTATTGCTAATACTCACGATACCTTATTATGTTTCTCAAGTACCGGTAAGGTTTACTGGAAAAAAGTGTATGAGTTACCTCAAGGTGGTCGTGCTGCTCGTGGCAAACCGATCGTTAATATTTTACCGCTAGAAGAAGGCGAAAATATTAATGCAATATTAGCCGTACGTGATTTTGATGCAGACCAATACATCTTTATGGTTACGGCATCAGGAACAGTTAAGAAAACACCGTTAGAAGCCTATTCACGTCCTCGTGCTAACGGTATTATTGCCGTTGACTTGAAAGATGATGATCAACTGATTAGCGTCGCACTGACTGATGGTCAATCTGACATTATGTTATTTAGTTCAAACGGTAAAGTGATACGTTTCCCTGAAACCGATGTGCGTTCTATGGGCCGTGTTTCTCGTGGCGTTCGTGGTATGCGTTTACCTGAAGGTGTCGATATTATATCGATGATTATTGCTAACCCTGAGGATGGTGCCATTTTGACCGCTACCGAGTTTGGTTTTGGCAAGCGAACTGATTTAGAAAACTATCGTGTTCAAGGTCGCGGTGGTAGCGGTATCATTTCTATCCAAACCTCAGAGCGTAACGGTAATGTGGTCGGTGCGGTACAAGTTCAGCCTGAACATCAAATTATGCTAATCACAGATGGTGGTACTTTAGTGCGTACTCCAGTGAAGGATGTTTCAATTGTGGGCCGTAATACCCAAGGTGTGAAACTAATTAATTTGACTAAGAAAGAAAAACTAGTTGGTTTGGAACGCGTATTAGAGGAAGAAGATACTTCTGAGTCTGATGTTGATTCTGATATCGACGATACTGACGACACAACAGAAGAATAGACTATTGAAACCGTATAATTTTAGTGCTGGGCCGGCTATGTTGCCTGCTGAAGTAATGCTACAGGCTCAAGCAGAAATGTTGGATTGGCATAATTCAGGTATGTCGGTGATGGAAATGAGTCACCGCGGCCCTGAGTATAGCTCGATAGCGCAAAAAGCTGAGGCAGATTTACGGGAGTTACTGACTATTTCCGATGACTATGTAGTGTTATTTTTACAGGGCGGAGCATCGAGCCAGTTTGCAATGATTCCAATGAATTTGCTGCGAGGCAAGAATAAAGCTGATTATTTCAATACCGGTGCATGGTCAGAAAAAGCGATTACCGAAGCGCAAAAATATTGTGATGTAAATATCGTTACTGATTCTACTGCCAATAAATGTACGACCATTGCCGACAAAAAGTCGTGGCAATTTTCTACTGATGCGGCGTATGTACATTACACGGTCAATGAAACGATTCATGGACTTGAGTTTGATGATATTCCTGATACAGGAAGTATCCCCTTAGTAGCAGATTTTTCGTCAACGCTATTATCTAGACCTATAGATGTTAGTCGATTTGGTTTGATTTATGCCGGCGCTCAGAAAAATATTGGTCCTGCAGGATTATGCATCGTTATTGTGCGTCGTGATTTGCTTGGTGAAACAGTAGCTGGAACGCCAACTATGTTTGATTATAAGATTCATGATGATAATGAATCGATGTTCAACACGCCCGCGACCTATAGTTGGTATTTAGCAGGTTTGGTATTTGACTGGCTAAAACGGCAAGGTGGTTTGGCGGCATTGGCGGAGATTAATCAACGTAAGCAACAGAAACTTTACCAAGCAATTGATAGTAGTAAATTGTTTAATAATCCTGTTGATGTCTGCTATCGTTCATGGATGAATGTGCCCTTTTTTTTAGTCAATGAAAGTTTGAATAGCCAATTTTTAGCCGAAGCTAAGTCAGCTGGGTTATTATCGTTAAAAGGTCACAAGGCCCTAGGTGGAATGCGTGCCAGTATTTATAATGCAATGCCAGAAGCAGGTGTTGATGCTTTGATTGCATTTATGTCTGAATTTGAAAGAAAATACGGTTAAAAACCATGAGTGAACAACAAGCCCTGCAATTTATACGTGACCAAATTGATGATACTGATCTGCAAATACAGGCTTTGTTGAATAAACGTGCAGCGATGGCAGAAGAGGTCGCACGTATTAAAATTGCTAATGGTGAACAAACGAGTGATTTCTATCGTCCTGAGCGAGAGGCAATGGTATTACGACAAGTGATGGAACGTAATGAAGGCCCATTAGATGATAAAGAAATGGCGCGGTTATTTCGTGAAATTATGTCAGCATGCTTAGCTGCTGAAAAACCATTACAAGTCGCTTATTTAGGCCCCGAAGGTTCATTTACACAAGCCGCAGCTCTAAAACAATTTGGTGGTTCGGTTGAACTACAATCTATGGGGACGATTGCCGATGTGTTTCACACTGTTGAAGCTGGTAATGCAAGCTATGGTTTAGTGCCCGTTGAAAATTCAACTGAAGGTATGGTGTCACACACCTTAGATCGTTTCATTACTTCTCCATTGAAAATTAATGGCGAAGTATCATTACGTATTCATCACTACTTATTGAGCAAGTCAAATGACCTTTCTGATATAAACGTTGTTTATGCTCACCCACAAGCACTTGCTCAATGCCGAAAATGGCTAGTTGAACATTTGCCAGAATCTAGCTTAGTTGCGGTCAATAGCAATTCGGAAGCAGCTAAAAGAGTCGCTAAGGAGCCGAATTCAGCGGCTATTGCCGCAAACCGTGCCGCTGAGATTTATGAATTGTCGGTTTTGGCACGTAATATCGAAGATGAAGCTGATAACACCACTCGGTTTTTAGTAATAGGTACTCAAGATGTTGGGCCATCTGGTATCGATAAAACAGCCTTATTAGTATCAACTAAAAATAAACCAGGTGCCTTACAGATCCTATTAAAGCCCTTAGCAGATAGCGGTATTAGTATGACGCGCATTGAATCAAGACCTTCAGGTAAAGGGATTTGGGAATATGTATTTTTTATTGATATTGACGGTCATTGCCAAGATAAAGCTGTGGCAGACGCTTTAAAATTGCTCGAACAAGAATCATCAATGTGTCGAGTGCTTGGTTCTTATCCAAAGGCAGTTTTATAATGAAATTGATACTTGCTAATCCGCGAGGTTTTTGTGCCGGCGTTGATCGCGCTATTGACATCGTAGAGCGGGCTCTAGAGGTATTTGGTGCGCCGATTTATGTGCGTCATGAAGTAGTTCATAATAAATATGTTGTTGATGGTTTGCGAGATAAAGGGGCCATTTTTATCGAAGAATTGAGCGATGTACCAGATAATGCTACGTTAATATTTAGTGCACATGGTGTATCAAAACACGTGCAAGCGGAAGGTAAACTGCGGGGTTTAAAAGTCTTTGATGCTACCTGCCCTTTAGTTACTAAAGTGCATATGGAAGTTGCCCAATTTGAACGACAAGGTCGTGAATGTATTTTAATTGGTCATGCAGGACATCCAGAAGTTGAAGGTACGATGGGACAATACACGTCTGACCGGGGAGGTATGTACCTAGTAGAAACCGCTGAAGATGTGGCTAAACTTCAGGTTAAAAATCCAGATGAATTGGCCTTTGTAACGCAAACTACTTTGTCTGTTGATGATGCTTCGGTTGTTATCGATGCATTGCGGAAATATTTCCCCAAGATTGATGGTCCACGCAAAGATGATATTTGCTACGCCACTCAAAATCGTCAAGATGCCGTTAAAAATCTTGCACAACAATGTGATGTTGTATTAGTGGTGGGGTCAAAAAACAGCTCTAATTCAAATCGCTTACGTGAACTTGCTAATAAATTAGATACGCCTGCTTACTTGATTGATAATGCTCAAGACATCAATCCTGAGTGGTTCATTGATAAAAAAATCATTGGTTTAACGGCTGGTGCATCTGCGCCGGAAATCTTAGTGCAAGATGTTGTTGCACGCTTAAAAACATTAGGTGTCAATCACGCTGATGAGGATAATGGCTTACGTGAAACAGTTGAGTTCTCAATGCCAAAAGAGTTGAGAGTTGATATTTCTGAGCTTGCACGTTCGCGCTAACTATGCCATTTCTGCCTGTATTTTTATGGACTGACATTTTAATTTACGTATTGCTTGCAGTCGTAGTGTCAGCCGTTTTATATATCCGTCGCCGCCCACATTTACGAGCACCGTGGAAATCCGTCTTATCACGTAAACGTGGCGTTATATCTATAATGATCTTGCTATGCTATGTCGCCATAGGTCTTTTAGATTCAGTACATTTTCGAGTTGCATTACCAACAGAGCTGGCAAGTGACGAAACGCATTACTCTACAGAGGTTATGACCTTACTCGATTTGGCTATTTTGCCATTGCGGGAGCAAGTTGAAAAAACCTATTCCTCGCCTTTCGCTACTCATTTATTTGTTCGAGAGATGGAAACCTCGCAAGCTGGCACGCTCAGTTACGATTATCCCAAATTATTATATGCCGGCTCTCATCTGCAAATGGGGCAAGATAAATTGTCTGATATTGCACATAGTGTGATGATTAACTCACTGTGTGTAGTACTTGCATGGTTGGTCGTGTTTATTCTAATAATGGTCTATCTGGCTAAGCGACACCATACCACATGGCGTAAAATGACACGGCTGATAGTGTTGGGCGAATTAACGTATCCATACCGAACTGCACTCTTTATGTTGTTGATGTTATTACTCTTTGGTTTTAACTTTGCCGTTTTAAGTAGTCAATATCATATTTTAGGTACCGATAAAGTAGGGCAAGATGTGCTTTATCAAACCATGAAAAGCGTTCGTACTGGTCTTGTAATCGGTACGCTAACGACGTTGGTTATGCTGCCGTTGGCCTTGTTTATGGGTATCGCTGCGGGTTATTTTAAAGGTTGGATAGATGATGTTATTCAATACGTATACACCACTTTGAATTCGATTCCTGGTGTATTACTTATTGCTGCAGCAGTCCTGATGTTGCAAGTTTATATGAATAATCACCCAGAAAGTTTTGTCACTATCGCTGAACGGGCTGATATGCGTTTGTTATTTTTGTGCATAATTCTTGGATTAACGAGTTGGACGGGCCTATGTCGAATTTTACGCGGTGAAACGCTTAAGTTACGTGAAGCCGAATATGTGCTCGCAGCAAGAGCGCTCGGTGCTGGTAGTTTGACAATATTGCATCGTCATATATTGCCTAATTTGATGCACATAGTAATGATAGCTATTGTGCTTGATTTTAGTGGCCTAGTTCTAGCTGAAGCGGTTTTGTCCTATGTCGGTGTAGGTGTTGACCCTTCAATGATCAGTTGGGGCAATATGATTAATAGTGCAAGATTAGAAATGGCTCGTGAGCCTGTTGTTTGGTGGTCGCTCGCTGCAGCTTTTATTTCAATGTTTACGCTCGTGTTAGCGGCTAATTTATTTGCTGATGTGGTACGCGATGCCTTTGATCCTAGAATGCAGGCCACACAGTGAGCGAAGCACTATTAGAAGTTAGGGGTTTAAAAACGTGGTTAGGTAAATCGGCGCAACCTTTACGTGCAGTAGATGGTATTGACTTTACTATTGCTCGAGGCGAAACCTTCGCTTTATTAGGTGAATCTGGCTGTGGTAAATCAATGACAGCATTGTCATTACTGCGACTGAATCCTCATCCAATTAGCCGAGTGGTTGCTGGTGAAATTAAACTTTTAGGTGAAGATTTATTGTCTTTATCTGAATTGGAAATGCAACATATTCGTGGCCGAAGAATTGCTATGATTTTTCAGGAACCGCAAAGTTCACTTAACCCCGTATTGTCAGTGGGTGAACAAATTGGTGAATGTTTACAGTGGCACTTTGGGCTAAAAGCTCAGGCATGTGATGAGCGTGTTATTGCTTTGCTTGATTCGGTGGGCATTCCTGATCCTCAACAACGCATTAATGACTATCCACATCAATTGTCTGGTGGCATGAAACAGCGGGTTATGATTGCTATGGCCTTAGCCGGTGAACCTGAGTTATTAATCGCAGATGAACCGACGACAGCGTTGGACGTTACGATTCAGGCGCAGATACTGGATTTATTAAAGCAAATTCAACGTGACACTGGCATGGCTATTTTGCTGATTAGTCATGATTTAGCGGTAGTTGCTCAAATGGCCGATCAGGTCGCAGTGATGTATGCGGGTCAAATTGTTGAAACCGCGAGTAGAGAGCGGTTTTTTATACATCATAAACACCCTTATACCGATAAATTATTTCAAGCTTTGCCGACGGAACAAAAACGCGAACAACGGCTAACCGTAATTAAGGGCACGGTACCTGTATTAACGCAGGAGTTTAATGGTTGTCGCTTTGTTGAACGTTGCGATAATGCTTTAGCGCTTTGTCATACTGAAGTGCCGCAGTGGTATCAAGAAGACAAACACGGTGTGCGATGTCATTTATTTGATCCTGACAAAATAATCGAACAAAAAAATGTGCCACTTGATCTCCATTCATCTCCTTTATCTGAAGTATTGCCAGCGGATAAAATTATCCTAGACATAAAAGCTTTACGTGTATATTTTCCGATTCGAAAAGGCTTGTTTCAGCGAGTTGTCGGTCATGTGAAAGCGGTCGATGACGTGGCGTTAGCGCTCAAACAATCTGAAACACTTGCCTTAGTCGGTGAATCAGGCTGTGGCAAGACGACGGTCGGTAAAGGTATCTTGCAGTTAGTTTCAGTTACTTCTGGCGAAGTGAATTATCAAGGAGCTGATCTGACTAAATTGTCCGAAAGAGAATTAAAACAACACCGTTCATCATTACAGATAATTTTTCAAGATCCATTTGCCTCAATGAATCCTCGGATGACCATAACACAGATCATTGAAGAAGGATTATCAGCAAAGAAATATGTTAAAAATCCATCAACAAAACAAAAGCGCATTGATGAATTATTAACACGAGTAGGCCTACATTCAGAAATTAAACATCGATATCCACATGAGTTTTCAGGTGGTCAGCGCCAGCGTATTTGTATCGCTAGAGCATTGGCTGCTGATCCTGAAATCATTATTTGTGATGAGCCAACCAGCGCATTAGATGTATCGGTGCAAGCTCAAATACTTAATTTATTACGTGAAATCCAACATGAGTTTGGATTGTCTTATCTTTTCATTACTCATAATATTTCGGTAGTGAACTATTTAGCTCATCGTGTAGCAGTGATGTATTTGGGGCGAATTGTTGAGCAGGGTCAACGAGATGAGGTATTAAATTCTCCGAAGCATCCCTATACTCGTGCATTATTAGCGGCAGTTCCTGAACTTGATATTGAAAAAAAAGTAATGCGTTTAGAAGGAGAGTTACCATCGCCAGCAAATCCGCCATCTGGTTGCCATTTCCATCAACGCTGTCCGAGTGTTATGCCTAAATGTTTACTTAGTTACCCTGATCGAACTGATTTATCCGCTACGCATGAAGTACGGTGTTTTTTATATGAGGAAAATAAATAATGGACTCACAAACCCAATTAGAACTTGAAGCCGCTGCATTTCGCCGCTTGACTGCTCATCTACAAGAACGAACAGATGTACAGAATATTGACTTGATGGATCTTGCTGGTTTTTGTCGTAATTGTTTAGCGAAATGGTATTTAGCCGCAGCCGAAGAAAAAGGCCTAGCGATGGATTATGAAAAAGCTCGTGAACATGTTTACGGTATGCCTTACGCTAAATGGAAAGACAAACATCAAGCAGGCCCTAAAATTTAGTCATGTTTACACGTTAGCGAATGTAGTTTTTGCGCTAACGCATGAGTATCGATAGTTTGTTTTTCTTTGGGTTGTAATACTTTAACCGTTTTAATCGTGCTACGGATTTGTTGTAGGTAATTACGGCAACAGCGACAAATTAAAAGATGGAAAAACAGCCCAATGCGTTTACGTAGAGGTAGGTCACCATCTAGGTAGTCACTGGCTTCTTCTGTTAGGTCTTTACACTGAATCATCTTACTTAATTGTCCTGAAATTTATCGATACACTGGTGTAAGCCCGTTCGAGCTCTATGTAGCAACACCCGAGCATTAGACGCAGAGATGTCAAGAATGTTACAAACTTCTTCCATTTTTAAACCTTCCATGTCATACATTGTTAGTGCGGCTCGTTGTAAAGGAGGAAGCTTTTGGAATGTTTCTTCAATGGCGGCTTGCAGCTGTTCATTGGCCAATAATGCTTCGGGTGTTGCTTCTTCCCAAGCAACTACATCATCTAATCGATGACCGGTGTTATCAAAATGGTCAGAAGAAATAGACTGCCAGCCATCATCCAATGAAATCATCCGATTTTCTCTACGAACACGACTTTTAGCGCCATTACTCACAATATGAAGTAACCACGTTTTTAGCGATGATCGCCCTTCAAAGTTAGATAATGCCTTAATGGCAGAAATCCATGCATCCTGAACTACTTCATCTGCAAAGGCTTCGCCAACAATAGCGCGAGCAACCGATATCATCAGATTATGATAGTTTGAAACAACCAATTCAAACGCTTTTTCATCACCGTTAATAAGATTAGCGATTAGGGCCTTTTCATCGATGTTATTTGAATTTATTTTCATTAATTTTGTAACAAAATAGTTTGATGCCTGTCTATGTTAGCAAGCTTGGTCTTGATTGACTGCTTGGCTTTCATTTTTCACAATATTTTTATAACACTATAGGAAATTATTATGTCTATTACTACTAAAAAAACAACGTTCGCATTAGCAGCTAGCGCAGCATTGTCGGCAGGTTTGGCTTTATCTCCAATGATGGCAAGTGCAGATACTAATCCTTTTGCATCTGCTGAATTATCTAGCGGTTATATGCAACTTGCAGAAGGTACGTGTGGTGCTAATAAAGAAGCCAATAAAGATGCGGAAGCAAAATGTGGTGCAAATAAAGCAGCTACTGATGATCACAAGGCTACAAAAGAAGGTAAATGTGGTGAAGCCAAATGTGGTGCTGAGTTTAAAGATGATCTATCCAAGGCTGCCCATGAAGCTACATGCGGTGCTAAAAAGGAAGCTGCAATGAAAGCAGCAAAAGAAGCTAAATGTGGTGGCGAAATGAAAAATTAAGCTGAAAATATGGAATAAGGTAGATGTGGTGCTAAGAAATAGGAACTTAATTTCGAGTCATGTCTGATGAAAAGGGCTCTACGGAGCCCTTTTTTTTAAAAGGGGAAAACAATGTCAGTTTGTAAGTTAACGATGGGTCTGCACAAAATATTGGATGATACGAAAGTGTTAGATTTTTTAGCACCTTTAGCCTTGCGACTATATTTAGCTCCCGTATTTTGGATGGCGGCCAATAATAAGTGGAATCCCTTGGATAGTGAAAGTTCTCTGAATGGCACTATCCAATGGTTTGATAGTTCTTTAGGTCTTCCGTTTCCTGAACTTATGGCCTATTTAGCTTGGGGTGCAGAATATTTTGGCGCAATTTTATTAGTGCTTGGACTCGCGGTACGTTGGATTAGTATTCCGTTAATGCTCACAATGGTCGTTGCAGCTGTAACCGTTCATTGGGGAAATAGCTGGCTGGCAATAGCAGAACCTAGTGCTCAGTTAGACATGGCACGCTCTATTTTGCAAGAACATGGTAATTATGATTGGCTAACTCAGAATGGTGGTTTTGTGATTTTAAATAACGGTATTGAATTTGCGACGACTTATTTCATTATGTTACTCACATTATTTTTCATTGGTGCAGGTAATTATGTCAGTGCGGATTATTGGGTTGCTAAAAAATACGCTAATTGTTCAAAATAGTCCGAGCATAAACATGGGGAGAATTTGTAATGTTGATTAAGAAAACAAGATTAGGTGAATTACCGACAAGTGAAATAACTGACTATCGTGTTTATTTAAATCGTCGGCAATTTTTAAATGGCACTGCAATAGCGGCCACCGCCAGTTTATTACCCGTCTCATTGGCTAGTGCAGCCGCGGATCCTGTGCCGACGTATAAAGATCTGATTAAAAGTGCCTACTCAACGAATGAAAGCCCTACAACGTTTGAATCAGTGACTACGTATAATAATTTTTATGAATTTGGTACTGACAAAGGGTCACCTGCCTTGATGGCAAGCAAGTTCCCTAACAAAACTAAACCGTGGCGAGTAACCATTGATGGTGAGTGCGATAAGCCAGGCGAATATGATTATGACGATTTAATTAGACCCTTTAGCATGGAAGAACGTATTTATCGACTTCGCTGTGTAGAAGGCTGGTCAATGGTGATACCTTGGGTTGGATTTCCTTTAGCCGATCTTATTAAACGTGCGCAACCTAATTCACGGGCAAAATTTGTCGAATTTACTACTTTATTCGACCCAGAACAAATGCCTGGACAACATCGAAATGTACTCGAGTGGCCGTATACGGAGGGTTTGCGAATGGATGAAGCAATGAATCCATTAACACTACTTTCGGTTGGTTTATATGGACAAGAATTACTAGGTCAAAATGGCGCGCCGATTAGGTTAGTCGTGCCATGGAAATATGGATTTAAGAGTATTAAATCTATAGTACGCATTCGTTTTGTCGAAAGCTTACCCCAATCGGCGTGGATGAGAGCGGGTCCCAATGAATATGGTTTCTATTCCAATGTAAATCCTGACGTTGATCATCCTCGCTGGAGCCAAGGCCGTGAACGCCGAATTGGCGAGTTTCTCAAACGCAAAACTGAACTCTTTAATGGCTATGGTCAGGAAGTAGCACATTTGTATACCGGAATGGATTTACGACAATATTTTTAATGTGCCCTGCTTGAGTTAAACATTGTGTCAAAAATTAAAAAATTATTATTTATCGTATGTTTATTTCCTGCTATCTGGTTGATAACTGCTCTTTTTACTAATCAACTAGGCGCAAATCCGATTGAAGCGATAACTAGAGAAACAGGCCTTTGGGCCTTGCGATTTTTATGGCTAACCCTATTAATTACACCGCTGCGTTGGATAACGGGGTGGAATGATTTAGTGAAATTTCGACGTTTATTAGGACTGTACGTATTTTTTTATGCCGTTTTACATATGTTGCTTTATTTAGGACTGGATCAGTTTTTTGATATTATTGAAATTATCAAAGATATAATCAAACGACCTTTTATAACTATTGGTTTTTTCAGTTTTATATCCTTAATTCCATTAGTGATTACCTCTAATAATCCAATGCTTAAGCGAATGGGAGGACGGCGTTGGAAACAATTACACCGTCTAACTTATTTTATTGCTATTGCCAGTTCGGTACATTTTTATATGCTGGTGAAATTAGATAAAACAGAACCCCTAATATATATTGGATTACTGATTATATTATTGACTCCTCGTGTGTATCGCTTCGCCAAAACGACTGCCTTAAAACTTTAATTTGTTATCTTAAGTCGCTTTTTTAAGCTTTAAAATTGACCCTTTGACTGCATAGAGTGCCAATTCCAGTTGGGAATAAAGCAAAAACTGTTACAATATGTCGCTATTTATGACGTTAAGGCTAGCGAAGGTATTTATGACTGATTTTGTTGATAACGATCCACAAGAAACTCAAGAATGGTTAGATGCATTAGAATCTATAATTGAGGTTGAAGGTGATGAAAAAGCACATCACATTTTAGAAAAACTCATTGATATGGCTCGCCGCTCGGGAGTTAATCTCCCTTACAGTTCAAATACTGCTTACGTGAATACTATTCCTGTTGATCAGCAACAACGTATCACCGGCAATCAGGATATTGAACATAAAATAAGATCGTATATTCGTTGGAACGCGATGGCGATGGTAGTAAAGGCTAATCATAAGCCCGGAGCTGTCGGTGGACATATTGCTAGTTTTGCATCTTCAGCGACGTTATATGATGTAGGTTTTAATCACTTTTTCAAAGGTGATAACCATGGCAACGGTGCTGATATGGTGTTTTTTCAAGGCCATATTTCTCCGGGTATTTACGCGCGTTCATTTCTTGAAGGTCGTTTAACAGAAGAGCAGCTCAATAATTTCCGTTTTGAAGTAGATGGCAAGGGATTATCTTCTTATCCTCATCCTTGGTTAATGCCTGATTATTGGCAGTTTCCAACGGTATCAATGGGTTTAGGTCCTATCTTAGCTATTTATCAAGCCCGTTTTATGAAATACATGGACCACCGTGATATTAAAGCGACAGCAGGTAGAAATGTATGGGCCTATTTAGGCGATGGTGAAATGGATGAGCCGGAATCATTAGGGGCTATCACTCTAGCGGGCCGTGAAAAATTAGATAATTTGACCTTTGTTATTAACTGTAACTTACAGCGCCTTGACGGCCCTGTTCGTGGCAATGGCAAAATCATTCAAGAACTTGAAGCTATTTTCCGTGGCGCTGGCTGGAATGTGCTGAAAGTGATTTGGGGTTCAGAGTGGGATCAATTATTAGCTAAAGATAAAAATGGTTTATTACTAAAACGTATGGAAGAAGTAGTGGATGGTGAATACCAGAACTACAAATCTAAGGATGGCGCTTTTGTTCGTGAACACTTCTTCGGTAAATATCCTGAATTGTTAGAAATGGTTTCGGATATGACGGATGAAGATATCTGGAAGTTAAGTCGAGGTGGTCATGACCCACGTAAAGTCTACGCAGCCTATAAACAAGCCACAGATCACAAAGGTCAACCCACAGTTATATTAGCCAAAACAATTAAAGGCTATGGTATGGGCCATGCTGGCGAAGCGCAAAATACGACTCACTCACAAAAGAATTTGGGTGTAGAGCAAATGAAGATTTTCCGTGATCGATTTAATATTCCTCTATCCGATGAACAGGTAGAAACGATTCCTTTCATCACCTTGGATGACGATAGCGAAGAGAAAAAATATTTATTAGAACGTCGTGAAGAACTAGGCGGTTTCCTGCCGAAACGTAATCACAATGCACCGGCATTAAAAACACCCGACTTAAATATTTTCAGTGCCATGTTGAAATCAACGGGTGATCGAGAAATCTCTACTACGATGGCGTTTGTCCGCATTTTGACGGCGTTAATTCGCGATAAAGGCGTAGGCAAAAATATTGTACCTATCGTGCCTGATGAGGCGCGTACTTTTGGTATGGAAGGTTTATTTCGTTCATTTGGTATTTATTCATCTTCAGGTCAGTTATACGAACCTGAAGATTCAGGCAAAGTGATGTGGTATCGCGAAGATACTAAGGGTCAGATCTTACAGGAAGGTATCAATGAAGCTGGTGCAATGGCTGAGTGGATATCAGCATCAACAGCGTATTCAAACTATAACGTCAACATGGTGCCGTTCTATGTTTATTACTCTATGTTTGGTTTCCAAAGAATTGGCGATTTGGCCTGGTTAGCGGGTGATATTCAAGCAAAAGGTTTCTTGATCGGTGCCACAGCTGGACGTACGTCATTGAATGGTGAAGGTTTACAACATCAAGACGGACATGGTTTGGTGCTAGCGAGTACGATCCCGACTTGTATTAGTTATGATCCGACGTATGCATATGAAATGGCGGTGATTATCCACGAAGGCTTCCGACGTATGTATGAAGAACAAGAAAGTGTGTTCTATTACCTAACGGCGATGAATGAAAACTACACGCATCCAGATATGCCTGTGGGCGTTGAAGAAGGTATTATTAAAGGACTCTACCAACTTAAAATCGGTGGCAAGCATAAACTAAAAGCGCAACTAATCGGTAGCGGTACTATTTTACGCGAAGTTGAAGCAGCTGCTGAGTTATTAGAAAAAGATTGGAAAGTGTCTGCTAATGTATGGAGTGCGACTAGCATTAATCAGTTGGCACGTGATGGTATGGAAGTCGATCGATATAATCGTCTCCATCCGCAAGCAACTAAAAAACGTTGCTACGTGGCAGAATGTTTAGATGATCAAGCCGGCGTCGTTGTCGCTTCAACCGATTATATTCGATTGTACGCAGAACAAATTCGACCTTGGGTAAAAGCACCCTATACCGTATTGGGTACAGATGGTTTTGGTCGCAGTGATACACGTCAACAATTAAGAAGTTTTTTTGAGGTTGATCGTCATCATGTCGTGGTAGCAACACTCAATACGTTGGCTGATGATGGCCAAATTTCTTATGACGTTGTTGAAAGTGCAATTAAAAAATACAATATTAATGCTGATGCATTGATTCCAGTAAAGGCATAATTTATGGCAGATTTAATCGAGTTAAAAGTACCTGATATTGGTGATTTTGATGAAGTAGAAATTATTGAAGTTTTAGTTTCTGTAGGCGATACGGTTACTAAAAATCAAGATATTATTACCTTAGAATCAGATAAAGCAGCGATGGAGATCCCTTCATCGTTTGCAGGTGTTATAAGAGAAGTTAAAGTGTCTGTTGGAGATAAGGTTAAACTTGGATCTGTTATTGCGATGCTGGAAGCAAGTGATGATAGCCAAGCGGCACCTGCGGTTGAAGTTAAAGAAGAGGTGAAACCAGCACCAGTAGTTGAAACGATATCAGAACCTGAATTAGTTGAAATTATACCTTATGCTCCCGATAATAAATCAGCTGTAAAACAGGCTCACGCTTCACCATCAGTTCGCCAATTTGCTCGTGAATTGGGGGTTACTTTAAGCTCGGTAAGCGGCACAGGTGAAAAAGGTCGAATCACTAAGCAAGATGTGCAGAACTTTGTGAAACAAAAAGTGAATGCACCTGAAGTCGTTGCAAGTAGTGGCTCAGCTATTCCACCTGTACCTGTGATTAATTTCGAAAAATTTGGCGAAATTGAAACCAAAGAATTATCTCGAATCAAAAAAATATCGGGCAAGCATTTACATGCATGTTGGCTAAATATTCCTCACGTTACTCAGTTTGACGATGCTGATATTACTGAACTGGAAGAATTTAGAAAAGAAAACAAAGACATGGCTGCCAAACAAGGTGTCAACCTTACACCACTTGTTTTTATCATGAAAGCGGTCGTTGCCAGTTTAAAAATGTACCCCGAGTTGAACGCATCACTCAGTGAAGATAAAGAAAGCTTAATCATTAAAAAATATTACAACATTGGTGTGGCAGTAGATACGCCTAATGGCTTGATGGTTCCGGTTATTAAAGATGTTGATAAAAAAGGCTTTTTAGAAATAGCGGGTGAGTTAGGTGAAATCAGTGCCCGGGCACGTGATGGTGCTTTAACCGCTAAAGACTTGCAAGGTGGCACATTCTCAATTTCGAGCTTAGGTGGCATTGGAGGTAGCTTCTTTACCCCCATCGTTAATGCGCCAGAAGTTGCGATATTAGGTGTCGGCCGTCATAAAATGCAGCCGGTCTGGAATGGCAAAGAATTTGAACCTAGACTTATTTTGCCCTTATCTGTGTCATACGATCATCGTGTCGTTGATGGCGCAATGGGCGCAAGATTTACTACAGCCCTTAATAACATGTTGTCTGATATCAGAAAGGTCTTGTTATGAGCGTAGTTGAGATTAAAGTACCTGATATTGGTGATTTTGATGCAGTGGAAATCATTGAGGTTTTAGTGAGTGTCGGTGATGAAATTGTCGCTAACCAAGATGTTATTACTTTAGAATCTGACAAAGCTGCAATGGAAATTCCTAGTAGTGTTGCTGGCAAAGTAGCTAGTGTGAATGTTGCTGTCGGCGAAAAAGTTAAAGAAGGCAGTGTAATCTTAACATTAGAAACTGCAGTGGTAGGATCTACAGGCGATAAAGAACAAGTGCAAGTTGCCCCCGTCTCTGAAGAACCCGCTGAAAGTAAGCCGGCACCTGCAGCAGCGACTGCCGCATCAGCCGTTACAAAGGTTAAGGAAAATGCAGATATACATGCCGAAATCCTTGTTTTAGGTTCAGGCCCCGGTGGTTATACTGCCGCATTCCGAGCCGCTGACTTAGGTAAGCAAGTAGTAATGATTGAACGTTATGCCAAAATTGGTGGTGTTTGTTTGAATGTGGGGTGTATTCCATCAAAAGCCTTGTTGCATACTGCACACATCATTAATGAAGCCGCGAGCATCACTGAGCATGGCGGTGTCAAGTTTGCAGAACCAGAAATTGACATCCGTAAAATAGAAAGCTGGAAAACGAGCATCGTTGATAAGTTAACGAGTGGTTTAAAAGCACTCGCTAAACAACGTAAAGTGACGATAATTCAAGGTGAAGCTCGTTTTTCGGGGACGCATACAATGCAAGTTACTACCGATGATGGCGAAAAAACAATTTCATTTGATAACTGCATTATTGCTGCCGGTTCACGTGTTAGTAAAGTACCGGTGTTTCCGAATGACGATGATCGGATGATGGATTCAACTGATGCCTTAGACTTAGCCGATGTGCCACAGAACCTATTGGTTATTGGCGGCGGAATTATTGGCCTAGAAATGGCAACAGTTTATGATGCTTTAGGTTCAAAAATCACTGTAGTTGAAATGCAAGATGGTTTGATTCCTGGTGCAGATAAAGACATCGTAAAACCCCTATTGAATAGGGTACAAGATAAGTACCAAGCTATTTATTTGAATACTAAAGTGGCTAAAATTGAACCTCAGAAAAAAGGCCTAAAAGTTACATTTGAAGGTAAAGATGCACCAGAAACAGCGGTGTTTGACAAGATTTTGGTCGCAGTCGGTCGAACACCAAACGGTAAACTTATTAATGCTGAACTGGCTGGCGTAAATGTTAATGACGCTGGTTTTATCAATGTTGATGCTCAGATGAGAACCAATGTGCCACATATTTTTGCGATAGGTGATATCGTTGGCCAACCGATGTTAGCTCATAAAGCGACACATGAAGCCAAAGTAGCGGCTGAAGTTATTGCAGGTATCAAATCAGCTTTTGATCCAATGACTATTCCATCTGTTGCTTATACTGATCCTGAAATTGCATGGATGGGCTTAACCGAAACTGAAGCAAAAGCACAAAACATTGCATATGTTAAAGGTGCTTTCCCGTGGGCTGCCAGTGGACGTAGTCTTAGTATAGGGCGTGATGAAGGTTTAACTAAAGCCTTATTCGACAAAGAAACGGGTCGAATTATTGGGGCAGGAATAGTGGGGCCAAATGCGGGCGAATTGATCGCTGAAGCGATTTTAGCACTTGAAATGGGTGCGGATGCCGAAGATATTGGTATGACAATTCATCCGCATCCAACATTATCTGAAACCTTATGTTTTGCTGCTGAAATGGCAGAGGGTAGCATCACAGATTTATTGCCACCACGCAAAACCTTACATTCTAAATAGGACCTTCGCTGTAGATGGAGCAAGAGTTAACGCCATTACGGCCCCCGCTCAAATGGGCGGGGGGCAAGCGTTGGCTTATTCCAACGTTAGAAAAACTATGGTCTAAACATTCAACGGATAGATTAGTTGAGCCTTTTTGTGGTGGTTTATCGGTGGCTTTAGGCCTACAACCACAAAAAGCCTTACTCAATGATGTGAATTCCGCCTTAGTTAATTTTTATCAGCAAATCCAAAAAGGCTTAACCTTAGATATTTCACTTGAGAATGATGAAACTGCCTATTATCTACGTCGAAATCAATTTAATGAATTAAATCAATTGACTGGCGCTGATGATACTTTGGCGCAGCTGTTTTATTACCTCAATAGGACAGGTTATAACGGTTTATGCCGTTTTAACCAATCAGGTGGCTATAATGTCCCATTTGGCCGGTATAAAAAAATAAATTATCAGACTGATTTTATAAAATATCAGTCAGCATTATCGGCTTGGGAATTCACCAACAAAGACTTTTCAGATTTAGAAATCGCAGATAATGATTTTATTTATGCCGATCCGCCCTATGATGTCCCTTTTCATCAATATGCTCAAAAGGGCTTTATCTGGGATGATCAAGTTAGACTAGCCGAATGGTTAATAGAACATAAAGGCCCAGTTGTATTATCCAATCAAGCAACAGATCGCGTGGTTGATTTATATAAGAAGCTAGGTTTCAAATTAAAATATTTAGATGCACCACGCCGAATTAGTTGTAAAGCAAATGGCAGACATGCTGTTAAAGAAGTTATAGCAACCTACGGCTTTTGATACAATATACACTATTTACAAATACAGATTTTTAACGGGAACAACACACATGTCTAAGATTAATAAAGTCGTACTTGCTTATTCTGGCGGTCTTGATACCTCCATTATTTTAAAATGGTTACAAGATGTTTATGATTGTGAAGTCGTCACCTTTACTGCTGATATTGGTCAGGGAGAGGAGGTTGAGCCTGCACGAGTTAAAGCAAAAGCAATGGGCATTAAAGATGTTTATATCGAGGATCTTCGCGAAGAATTTGCGCGTGATTATGTGTTTCCTATGTTCCGTGCCAACACCATCTATGAAGGTGAGTATTTATTAGGCACCTCTATCGCACGTCCACTTATTGCTAAACGCTTGGTAGAAATTGCAGCAGAAGTTGGTGCAGAAGCCATATCGCATGGCGCTACGGGTAAAGGTAATGACCAAGTCCGCTTTGAACTAGGAGCTTATGCATTGAGCCCTGATATTAAAGTGATCGCTCCTTGGCGTGAATGGGATTTAAATTCTCGTCAGAGCCTATTGGACTATGCTGAAAAACACGGTATTCCCGTTGAAATGAAACGTGGTAAAAAATCACCCTATTCTATGGATGCCAACTTACTTCATATTTCTTATGAAGGCGATATTCTTGAAGACCCTTGGACTGAGCCAGAAGAATCAATGTGGCGTTGGACGGTATCACCTGAAAATGCACCTGATGAAGCCACCTATGTTGAATTAACCTATGCGAAGGGTGATATCGTTGCTATTGACGGTAAGGCTATGTCACCAGCTGAAGTGATGCAATATTTGAACAAAGTGGGTGGTGCTAACGGTATCGGTCGACTTGATATGGTCGAAAATCGCTATGTAGGTATGAAAGCGCGTGGTTGCTATGAAACGCCAGCTGGTACGATTATGATACCCGCCCATCGCGCCATTGAATCGATTACGGTTGATCGTGAAGTTGCTCATCTTAAAGATGAATTGATGCCTCGCTATGCTAGTTTGATTTATAACGGCTACTGGTGGTCACCAGAGCGAGAAATGTTGCAAGCGATGATAGATAAATCACAGAATAATGTGAACGGAAAGGTTAGAATTAAGCTTTATAAAGGTAACGTGATTGTCGTTGGCCGTGCATCAGAAACAGACAGCTTGTTTGATGAATCGATTGCGACTTTTGAAGATGATGCTGGTGCTTATAATCAAAAAGATGCAGAAGGCTTTATCAAATTAAACGCATTAAGATTAAAAATAGCCGGTAAAAAGAAATTAAAATGAGAACTATGGGAATGGCGTCATAAATGGACTATAACGAATACCAGGAGAAAGCTGCTGAATATATGCGTTTAGCTGTGCCATTAATGAAAAAAAATGGTGTAGCTATGACCCCAGCTAATTATGCTGTGTGGTATGAGTATGTTTCAGGTGGTAATTTGGCTCTCATTGATGCTGTTGATTCGCAAATTGATGGTAATGAGCGCCTGACTGACAAACAAAGTCGTGAGTTATATGAACGATTTTTTGATCGCCAGAAAGATCAGGTTGCCTTGTTGGAAATGCGTCAGGATTTGCAACGAGTTTTAAGTGAGTTATTAAGTTTTGTTTCGACAGGTAGCGTGGCTTCTAAAAAAACAACGGAAAAGTTATTATTTATAATTAATCAGATACATCCAGACATGTCGCCTGAACAAGTGCATAGTATTATCGAGAATGTGCTCACTGAAACACGATTATCTATGTCAAATAGCAGTTTATTGACGGAGCGTTTAAATAGCACAAGTGCCGAAATTCAGGAATTGAAAAAAGATCTTGAGAATGCAAAGCGTGAAGCTAAAACTGACATGCTGACCAATCTTGCAAATCGTAAAGCCTTTGATGAATTACTAGAAAAAGCGACACGTGATTCTGATGCCAGTGGTTTGGAATTATGTATGATATTTTGTGATCTTGATTTATTTAAAAATATTAATGATAAACACGGTCATTTAGTCGGCGATCAAGTATTAAAAGTAGTGGCAACGAGTCTTAAAGGTGCCGTTAAAGGGCGGGATCTTGTCGCTCGTTATGGTGGCGAAGAGTTTGCAATTGTATTGCTAAACACCAGTCTTGAGAATGTTAAAAAATTAGCTGAAAACATCCGTATTGACATCGCCTCTAAGCATATTCAACGTAAAGATACTCGCGAAGCATTAGGTACAATTACAATGTCATTTGGCGTTGCGCGTTACTTTCCATCGGAAGGTCCTGAAAGCTTTTTACAGCGCGCTGATCGAGCTTTATATATGTCTAAACGTAAAGGGCGAAATGCAGTTTCAGAAGCTCCGCCCCCAGTAATTTAGTTGTCCTTAAAAGCTATCTGTGAAATAAACTTCATTTAATGCTAGTTGACCTGAACGGGGCCTAGCGTCTAATCTTTTTTTACCGATAGTGATCATCATGGTCACGATGTGGTCGTGAGGTAAGTTGATTACTTTAGCTACTTTATCGAAGTCAAAACCATCCATAGGGCAGCTGTCATATCCCATACCTTTTGCCATCAGCATAATGTTCATTGCTGCAATACTCGTTGAGCGAAAACATTCATCGCGCTGCGCTTGATGATGATTAGTATAGTAATTTTCAATTGCAGGCAATAGAATGCCTTGTACCTCAGCAGGCGCATCTTTAAAATAACGCTCAGGTTGTTTTTCCCATGCATTTAAATCGGCACAGATAACGAGTAATAGCGACGCTTCACTGACTTGTGCTTGTCCCCAGCTAGCTTCTTGAATTTGCTGACGTTTAACTTTATCTTTTACACGAACAAACCGCCAATGCTGAATATTAAATGCTGTAGGCGATAAGATTGCATGTTGCATCAATTCTTGAATTTCTGCCTCAGTCATCTTATGTGTAGTATCAAAATGTTTTACCGAACGACGTTCTACAATCGCTTGTTTAATATCCATAGGGTCTCTTAGTTAGATTAGATTTATTGTGAAATAATTTCATCTACTTTTATGTAGATGTGTTGTTGTGTGTGGCTAGTTTGGTAGTGAGTCCCACCAAGTGATGCCATATTTTTATCATTACTGACTTGTCCGATTTCCAACCATGTCCCTAGGGGACCAGAGATGTTGGTATACATTTCACTCTTGGCAATGCCGCCATTTTGCTTAGAAAAAGAGGCAAATTGGGGATAAATTTCCACGCTTACTTGATGATTAGGAAGAATGTTGGCTATTGCTTGAAAACCATTATAAATATCAATATAAGTAGTATTAGTTTGAACAGCTAGGTCACCATGGCTATTTAACAGTAAAACTTGTTCTTTTTGCGGTAATGCCTTACCGGTATTAATCATGATTGGCCGACCGGCAATCCCTCTAGCTTGATATTGTTGATTTCCATTTCTATAGTTGCTTGTTGACCAGTTGCGTATTGTGACAGCTGCAGCGCTATTTCGTTCATTAACATCAATATCTGTATCGATTTGAGAGCGTTGATTATCAGACAAAGCCTCATCTGTTCTTAATACTTTTATTGTTAGACTCTGAGCTGGCGTATCTAATTGATCGATCAGCAGTTTTATTTCAGAAATAACCTTGGGGCTAGCTTTCAAAATGATGAGTTCATTAGCAGCACGTGCGGTAGCTTCAGCGGGTAGAAAAGGCTGAATTTCCACTAGTACCTCTTCCGCAAGCCGATGATTTAGTTGAATAGTTTCAATTTTATTGTCAGCCAAGACTAAACCGCAAATAAGACTAAGTGTTACCAATACTAAAATTTTCATATATGTAAACGCCTGATAGATAAATTAGCAGTGCTATGGTTCCAAATATCGTTGAATTCTGACTGTAGCCGTTGCACTTCAAGCCGGTCGTAAAGACAGGCTGTTCCTTCATAATAGGCCGCTCTGGGGCACTTTAAGTATGCAAAATCATCGACTAATAATAAAATATTCTGGATCTTAGAACTTTGACTATCTGGTTTACGTAGATGAATTGAACTCGTTAAGTGCTGGACTAGAGGAATCATTCGATGCCCTCTCTGTACATTGATCTTAGTTGTTTGTGCGATAATTTTTATTTCAGCTCTGGGGCTACTAAGCGCTAAGTTTTTTAGGCATTCTATAACTTCAGGCGTATCAAATAAGGTGGCGTCAATATTAGGCCCTATAATACAAATCTGCCGTTTTGCACGTTGAACGAGAGACAATACTAAGGGTATAGCTTCATCCCGACCTTCAAAGCGGATAAGCGCTCTGTCATCTTGAAGATCGAGAGAATCAGTCATCGTTAACAGTTGCGTGCTTGCTCAGCTGCATTACCAATATAATTAGCAGGAGTCAGTAATCGTAAATGCGCTTTAGCTTCTTCAGGCAATTCTAAATTATTGATGAAGTCCAACATGATTTGTTCGTTTACACGCTGACCACGGGTTAAGTCTTTTAGTTTTTCATACGGGTTTTCAATGCCGTAACGACGCATTACTGTTTGAATAGGCTCTGCCAAAACTTCCCAGTTTGCATCTAGATCACGTGCCATTGATTCAGGATTAGGATCTAGTTTACTGATACCTTTTAATGCTGAGCTGTAGGCTAATATAGAATATGAAAAACCGACCCCTACATTACGCAACACGGTTGAATCCGTTAAGTCACGCTGCCAGCGAGAAATAGGCAGTTTAAGTGCTAAATGATCAAACATTGCATTAGCTAAGCCCAAGTTACCTTCGGCATTTTCAAAGTCGATAGGGTTAACTTTATGTGGCATAGTTGAAGAACCAATTTCACCTTTCACTGTTTTTTGTTTGAAATGGCCAATTGAAATGTAACTCCAAACGTCACGACAGAAATCGATCAACACGGTATTGAAGCGAATCATCGCTTGGAACAATTCAGCCATGTAATCATGAGGTTCAATTTGTGTGGTGTATTTATTCCAGCGTAAACCTAGTCCGGTAACAAAGGCATTAGCCATCAAAGGCCAATCAACATCAGGATAGGCTGCAAAGTGAGCATTGTAGTTACCGACGGCGCCGTTCATCTTTCCATATAACAATACCGCTGCAACATGAGTACGTTGTAATTCTAAACGATGTACTACGTTTGCCATTTCTTTACCTAATGTAGTAGGCGAAGCTGGTTGGCCATGGGTGCGTGACATCATTGGAGTTTCAGCATGTTCAATAGCTAATTTACGGATAGAAGCAATTAACGTGTCCATTTCGGGAAGAATAACGTCTTCACGTGCTTTTTTAAGCATGATGCCGTACGAGGTATTATTGATATCTTCAGATGTGCAGGCAAAATGCACAAATTCACTGACTTTATCTAGTTCTGCATTGGCTTTAATTTTACGTTTAATGAAATATTCCACCGCTTTTACATCATGGTTTGTTTCACGTTCGATGGCTTTAATTTCTGCGGCATCATCAACAGAAAAATGAGCGACCATGTCATTTAAAAATGTTTCAGCTTCAGCACTTAACTTGGGTACTTCTGCAATTGCGGAATTTGCGCCTAATAAATGCAACCAACGTGCTTCGACTTCAACCCGCGCATGTAATAAACCATATTCACTAAAATATGGACGTAAGGCTTTAGTTTTGTCAGCATAGCGACCATCAACAGGTGATATCGAGGTAAGTGAGGTAAGGTCAAGTTCCATGAAAATTCCGGTAAATTACATAATAAATAAATCAAATTATATCAGATCTCCAGTTTCCTTCGGAGAGCATGTTAAAATAGGTTTTTTTACTGTTTCAATACTGGAGTGAACCACGTGCTGATTGAATATCAAAATCACGTTGAAGAGCGTGCCCAAGAAGGTCTTCCCCCTTTAGCATTAAACGCTGAGCAAGTCTCAGCATTAGTAGAGTTACTCAAATTACCCACACTTGAAGACAGTGAACAATGTTTAGAATTATTAATTCATCGTGTGCCACCAGGTGTTGATCAGGCTGCATATGTGAAGGCTGGATTTTTAGCTGATGTAGCAAAGGGCGATGTGGCGTGTGCTTTCATCAACCCCATTAAAGCAACTGAGTTATTAGGCACGATGATGGGTGGCTACAATATCCAACCTTTAATCGAATTGTTAGATAAGGCAGATACCGCCGCCACCGCTGAGAAAGCGTTATCTCATACTTTATTAGTTTACGATGCCTATCATGATGTCATTGAAAAATCAGCCACCAATGATTATGCCAAACGTGTTGTGCAGGCCTGGGCAGATGCCGAATGGTTTACATCACGCCAAGCACTCGCTGAGCGTATTACCCTAACAGTTTTTAAAGTGGCGGGGGAAACCAATACTGATGATTTATCACCAGCAACCGATGCTTGGAGTCGCCCTGATATTCCATTGCATGCTAAAGCCATGTTGATAAAAACGATGGATGCTCCTTTAGATGACATTATTGCCTTGAAAAAGAAAGGTCATCCTTTAGCCTACGTCGGCGATGTTGTTGGTACCGGATCTTCACGTAAGTCTGCCATTAACTCAGTGTTATGGCATATGGGTCATGATATTCCATTTGTGCCCAACAAACGCCAAGGTGGCATCATCTTAGGTAACAATATTGCGCCTATATTCTTTAATACTGCTGAAGATTCTGGTGCATTGCCCATCGAATGTGATGTACAAAATCTCAATACGGGTGATGTTATAACCATTCTTCCGTACGAAGGCAAAATATTAAACGAAGCGGGTGATGTCGTTTCAACATTTACTTTGCGACCCACAACATTAGCGGATGAGGTGCGCGCCGGAGGCCGTATTCCTTTGATTATTGGTCGTGGTTTAACTGACCGAGCACGGGAAACACTAGGTTTGCCTGCATCAGAAATATTTGTGCGTCCTATCGCTCCGACGGACACCGGAAAAGGCTTTACCTTAGCGCAAAAAATAGTGGGAAAAGCATGTGGTGTGATAGGTGTTCGCCCAGGTACTTATTGTGAACCAAGAGTGACTACGGTTGGATCACAAGATACTACGGGTGCAATGACACGTGATGAATTAAAAGAATTAGCTTGCCTAGGTTTCTCCGCCGATTTAGTCATGCAATCTTTCTGTCATACCGCTGCTTATCCAAAACCTGTAGATATTAAGTTACAGCATGAATTACCCGATTTCATCAGCACGCGTGCAGGGGTGTCATTACGTCCAGGTGATGGGATTATTCATTCATGGTTAAATCGTATGGTTTTACCCGATACTGTTGGTACTGGTGGTGATTCACACACCCGTTTTCCAATTGGTATTAGTTTCCCTGCGGGATCTGGCCTAGTAGCTTTTGGTGCCGCATTAGGTGTGATGCCTGTTGATATGCCTGAGTCAGTATTAGTAAGGTTCAAAGGTGAAATGCAGCCGGGTGTTACCTTACGTGATTTGGTAAATGCCATCCCGTATGTGGCGATACAAAGAGGCTTACTAACTGTTGAGAAAAAAGGTAAGAAAAATATCTTTAACGGTCGCGTATTAGAGATTGAAGGTTTGCCTAACTTAAAAGTCGAACAAGCATTTGAATTGTCTGATGCTTCGGCAGAACGTTCGGCTAATGGTTGTACCGTTCATTTGAATAAAGAGCCGATTATTGAGTACTTAAATTCAAATATTTCATTATTACAATGGATGATTGCTGAAGGTTACCAAGATGCCCGCACCATACAACGTCGAATTGATGCAATGCAAGCATGGTTAGCTGATCCTCAGCTAATGGAACGTGATGCTGATGCTGAATACGCGCAAGTGATTGAAATAGATCTGAATGACATTAAAGAGCCGTTATTAGCATGTCCGAATGATCCTGATGACATTAAGCCTTTATCAGAAATTGCGGGTGTAAAAATTGATGAAGTGTTTATCGGCTCGTGTATGACTAATATAGGTCATTACCGTGCGGCAGGTAAAGTATTGGAAAAATTAGGCAGTTTACCGACTAAGTTATGGATTGCACCACCAACACGGATGGATCAACATCAACTGACAGAAGAAGGCTTTTACAGTATCTTTGGTCGGGTCGGTGCACGTACTGAAACGCCAGGTTGTTCATTATGTATGGGGAACCAAGCACGTGTAGCTGATAATTCAACCGTGGTATCAACATCAACTCGTAATTTCCCTAACCGCTTAGGTAATGGTGCTAATGTCTATCTATCATCTGCCGAGTTAGCTGCGGTAGTGGCGAGTCTAGGCCGTTTGCCAACGGTTGCAGAATATTTGGAAAAAGTAGCAGATATAGAACCTATGTCTGAAGAGATTTATCGTTATCTCAATTTTAATGAGATGGATGAGTATCGTCGCGTAGCTAAATAAGCGATATTAAGGCTGTTCTTTTTGTTGAGAACAGCCTTTTTATTAGATTAAAAAATGACATCAGGGTTTTGAGTTTAACAAGTGAAATTGTTCCACAAATAAAGTTGGTCATAGATTTTATTATACTGAGGGGATAAAAAATATATATTGTCAGATAAGCAAAAAATTTAGCAACACATCATCAAATTATAGTCATGCGTGTAATGTGGCGTTTTGATGGATTGTCTAAGGCATACTTTCTAGTCTTAACAATACCAATATTTACTAAATTTAATAAAAATGGTTGATATCTAACGTTATAGCTTTATATCTATAGTGGTAGAATTAGCCTTAGGTTTTCGATTAGCCTTGAATAAAACACTCACATTTAGGCTAAATTAACCTGAAGTAATTATTGAGAATAAATAATGTTTAATATAGATACTAGTACCGCTGAAAAACTAATGAGTAGTTTTCAAATACCCGTTAAACCTGAAATCCTCATAGAAATACAACAAGAGCAAGCCAAGCCATACCCCTCTCCGAATGTAATTGCCAATATCATTGCAAAAGATGTTGCATTGTCTGCGGCTGTTCTGAAGTCAGTTAATTCTCCCATTTTTGGTTTAAAAAGTAGAATTACTGATATAAAGCAGAGTGTCGTATTGTTGGGTAGTCGAAATGTCAGTAATTTGGTTACATTTTTTGTATTAAAGAAAGGCTGTGATAAAAAGTCATCTATATCTCACGAAAAATACTGGGATCTGGCTATGGAAACAGCCAATATGATGACAATTCTTATTGGTTCATTAGGCTTGAAGATCAAGTGTACTGTTGAAGAGGCCTATGCCTTTGGCTTATTTAGGGATTGTGGCATTCCATTAATGGCGATGAAATATTCCGATTATAAAACCGTGCTGATTGAAGTCAACAATCAGACTGAAATGGTAATGACACAAATTGAAGATAGTCACTATCAAACTAATCACGCCAGTGTGGGTTATTTTGTGGCACGGTCTTGGCACTTGCCACAAAGTTTATGTGAATTAATATTGCGTCACCACGAACCTGATTTTTTACAAGTAAGCGATGCAAGTAAAGAGCAGAAAGATTTATATGCACTTGCAAAAGTTGCTGGTAATGTACTTAGTCAATATCAGGTTAGGAAAGACGAAGCTGAATGGAATCTTGTGAGGGATTCTGTATTAGGCTATCTCGGCCTTAGTGAAATGGATTACAGCTACATTCAAGAAGATACAAAAGAAACCTTTATGGTTCAATTTGGCGGATAAGCCTCAGTCTTTCTTTTTCGGTTTAACTTGGTTGGCCTATGTAATATTTATGATTGGTCATGCGTTTTCTTAAGTGTAGCAGCGAGTTCTAACTCAACCGCTTCATTGATATGTAAACCTTGGTCATCATTGTTTGAACCGGCATTAGGATCTGTGTAGGTCGAAATGTCTAGTTTGCCTTCACTTTTAGCAACGATAGTTGAAACTACTGCATCACCGGAGACGTTAACAGCCGTTCTAATCATATCCATTATACGATCAACACCTAAAATGAAACCAATGCCTTCAATGGGTAAACCGACTTGTGAAAATACCATCGATAGCATAATCAAGCCAACCCCAGGTACACCTGCCGTTCCGATTGAGGCCAGAACCGACATTACAATAACGGTTAAATAACCTGCAATTCCTAAGTCAACACCGTAGATATTGGCAATAAATACCGTAGCTACGCCTTGCATAATGGCTGTACCATCCATATTAATAGTGGCGCCAAATGGAACGGTGAAAGAGGCAATTGAATTATTAACACCCATCCGTTCGATTACTGTTTTTAATGTAACGGGAATCGTAGCATTTGAACTTGCTGTACTGAAGGCAAAGACTTGTGCATCACGAATTTTTTTGATGAATATACTTGGACTCAGTCCCGAAAATAGCTTTAGTACGATCATTAGGGTGACGAATAAGTGCAATATTAAGGCACTAAATAGTACTAGAACATAACCTGCAAGTTGACTCAGTAGGTCTAAACCTAATTCAGCTAAAGCTTTAGCGATTAAGGCAAACACTGCATAAGGGGCAACCGACATGACGATAGTCACCATTTTCATCATCACTTCGTTAGCAACTTCAGCTGCTTCGATAAGTCGCGAGGCTTTCCTGCCGACCATCAACATGCTAATACCCGCAAGAATTGAATAGAAAATCAATGGCAACATATCACCATTTGCCATTGCCTTTATGGGGTTTGTTGGAATTATGCTGATAAAAACATCTGTTAAAGGTGGCGCTACGTTACTGGAAAATTGGCTGGTAGATTGAAGATTCATACCTTCGCCGATTCCGACAGTGGCTGCTAGCGTGATGGCCATGGCAATTGCAATGGCGGTTGTTAGCATATAAAGAATAAATGACTTTGAACCAACACGGCCTAAGGTTTTGATATTACCAATGCCACAGACGCCACAAATTAATGAAAAGAATACAAGTGGAACAACCAGCATTTTTAATGCATTAACAAACATCTTACCAATCACATAAAACGCACCGTCTACGATATAGGTATTGGTGAAACTACCGTTAATATTTTGTCCTGAGAGATTAATAGCTAAGCCGACGGTGATACCGAGTATCATCCCAATCACTACTTTCATGGTTAGGCTGACTTTTTTAGTTTGCTGCATTTACAACTCCAATAGTGTGCCCGACTGTCGCCAATGACAGTGCCATCTTGTATTTTATTGTCGTGCAGTTAGCTATAATTTATAGCATAGTGTTTATCACACCTTATTGTTATTATTTGAATTAAAGAATCAATAGGGTCAGAAAAATTCACCTTAAGGACAAATGTGTAGAAATAATTAATAATTAGGCAATGTAGCACAAACTAGATGAACAATGGCCTATAGCTTATTGAAAATGGTTGTTGAAATATTTAACATTTTATTAGATTGAAAAATAAACTGCCAACGTCGCCCGCCTTTTTGTTGCCACAAAATACCCGCTCGGATACCTGCTAGTAATAAAGCGCGAATGCGATTGACATTGTCTGGTTGTTGTAAGAAAGATGGCTCACCATGTACTTGAACACGCGGTGATAACTCACTGATGGTACGGTGATATATATCAGCAAATCGAGCAATGACTTGTGGGCTGTTAATCGCACCGAAATACTCAATTTGCTGAGGAACTTGATCTATTTCACGACTAATTAAATCAAACATGGCGGGACGTTTTGCCAGTTTTCGCTCTAAATGTAATAAGCTGATTACATATCGTAATAACATAATATCGTTTTTATCTTTGCTTTTCGATAGTTGTTTATTAAGTTGTGAAAACCCTATTTTTAACTGAGAGAGGTCTCCATAAACGGCTTCTGTTGAGGCTGCATCTGTTGCAGTGAGACTTTTTAATAATGTTTCAAATGCAATTTGATCAACTTGTCCCGTTTCAGCAATTTGTTGGACTAGAGTGACGGCTTGTAATATTGCCGCTAGGGCGATAACACGATCTCTGTCACGTGATGAAATAACGCTACTCATGGGTGAATTCCTGGAGCATCAGTGCTCGTAATAATGCCACCGCCTAAACAATCATCACCAAGATAAAATACGACGGATTGTCCTGGTGTCACTGCTCGTTGTGATTGTTCAAATTCAACATGAATTTTGCCATTATCCTGTTGTGTCATGACACAGCTTTGATCGGGTTGTCGGTAACGTGTTTTAGCTGTCGCTTTACAAGGAAATGTCGGTGGATGTCCAGCGACCCATGACAGCTGTTCGGCTTTTAATGATCGGCTATGCAGCCATGGATGATCGCCTTGTACAACATAGAGGATCTTGTTTTCCATATCTTTACCAGCGACGAACCACGGCTCGCCATTACTGGTTTTGCGGCCACCGATACCTAAACCTTGGCGTTGTCCTAATGTGTAATACATTAAACCAGAATGAGTGCCTATAACTTCGCCTTCAGGTGTTTGCATTTCTCCAGGTTGAGCTGGAATATAACGGCCTAAAAACTCACGGAAACGTCGCTCACCGATAAAACAAATACCGGTGCTATCTTTTTTATCATGGGTAATAAAACCCGCTTGTTCTGCAATACGACGGACTTCAGGTTTTGGTAACTCGCCCAGGGGGAAAAGAGTCCGTGACAGTTGTTCTTGGCCTAATGTGTATAAAAAATAACTTTGATCTTTATTATCATCGTGACCTTTTAATAGGTGAAAACCATCATTGCGTTGTTCGACACGGGCATAATGGCCTGTGGCGATCATATAGCCGCCTAATGTTAAAGCATGATCTAAAAAGGCTTTAAATTTAATTTCGCGATTACACAAAATATCAGGGTTAGGTGTACGGCCTGCACGGTATTCATCTAGAAAGTTCTTGAAAACATAATCCCAATATTCCATGGCAAAGTTTGCCTCATGGAAGGGAATTCCGATATTGTCTGCTATCGAATTAGCATCGTCACGATCCTCAGCAATGGTACATTCGCTTTCTTCAGCAAAATCTACCCAGTTTTTCATGAACATGCCTTCAACGTCATAACCTTGCTGTTGTAACAATAAGGCTGCAACTGAAGAATCAACACCGCCGGACAGGCCGACGACAACTTTTTTTTGTTCTGACATAATTAATTTTTCAATAAAGTAAGTGGGTAGCGTTGACCGGTTAAATAATCATTAAAACAATCTAATACCAATGGACTTCGAAACGCACCTTGGCGTGCTAAAAATTCCTGTTTAGTTAACCACACTGCCTGATGAATATCTGGATCGAGCATTTGCTGTTGATCATGTTCAATGGCTTCACCGGTGAAACAAAATCGCATGTATGTTTCGCCATTCTTAGGATGTTGCCAACGGTAAATGCCCGTTAATGCAGTCGGTTTGAATAGCCAAGCTGTTTCCTCCTGCGTTTCGCGTACAACAGCTTCAATCAGACTTTCGCCTGATTCGAGGTGGCCTGCTGGTTGGTTTAAAGTCATCTTGCCGTCGATCAGTTCTTCGACTAGAAGAAAGCGGTTGTTTTGTTGGATCACGGCGGCGACTGTTGTTCTTGGAGTCCATATCATTAAGGGATTTTATCACGGTCGAGTCAACAATAGGTGCGGCGACTTCACGCCAATGACCTGATTTAAGATTATCTAAGGTCCAATCACCAATAGCATAACGAATTAAACGTAAAGTAGGGTGGCCAACAGCTGCGGTCATGCGGCGAACTTGGCGATTTTTGCCTTCGGATATTTTGAGTTCTATCCATTGCGTAGGAATAGATTGACGTTCACGAATTGGTGGAATGCGCTGCCATACTTCGGGCGAATCAATTAAACGTGCCTGAGCAGGGCGGGTAATGCCATCTTTTAACGATACGCCTTGGCGTAATGTTGTCAGGGCCTGTTCATCTGGAATATTTTCGACTTGTACCCAATAGGTTTTTTCGAGTTTGTGCTTGGGGTCACTAATGTAATGTTGTAATGAGCCCGAATCCGTTAACACCACTAAACCTTCACTATCACGATCTAAGCGACCAGCAGGATAAACGCCGGTTATTTTCACAAAGTCTTTTAAGGTTTGACGACCCGCTTCATCGGTAAATTGAGTGAGTACATCAAACGGTTTATTAACTAGAATCAATTTGGTCATAGCTTATTTTTTTGTGAAGGACGTATTAAATTAATTACATACTATGACACTTCTTTGTTTTTTTGTCAGAACCACAAAAACAGCGGTCATTTCGGTTCAGTTTAACAGGGGATAGCATTTCACCATTAATATAAAACCACTGCTTATTTTCTTTAATAAAATGTGATCGTTCATGTAATTGACCAATCGGTTCATCTTGATAAAATGCTACAAATTCAACAGTTGAATTATTGCCTGTAGACTGATGACTAATAATTTTTAAGCCTAACCATTGTGTTTGTTCGGCTGTTTGGCGAAGAACTGTTTCATCATCAACTTGGCGTTTATCAGGATGCAATGTAGCGATAAGATATGCAATATTACCAATCACAAAGGCACTATAGCGAGAACGCATTAATTGCTCAGCACTACTCGCTGTCAAATCGCCATTGTGAAAAGTGTGGCAACACGCTTGATATGATTTATTACTATTACATGGGCAGTCCGAGCTTAATGAGGGTGAATTAGTCATAATTAAGATCGATTTATTTTAATGACATTCATCACTTCAAAATCGAATCCAGCAATTTGTTCGATCTCAGGATAATAAATCAGATCCACCTGAGCGCCTTTAAGTGACTTATACATTTTTTGGCGTTTATATTTGAATGGCACATCACAACCTACTATTAAAACTGTATTTTGAATCCAATTACCTGCTTGACGTTGCACATGAGATTCGACTTTTTGCTTGCGAGTATGGACCAGTTTTTCATTTTCAAGCAGCAGTTTTTTAAGGGGTTTCATCAGCTAGCATGTTGGTAACGGCGATAGAGTATGCCGACACGTTCTACATAGACTTTGGTTTCGTTATAAGGTGGCACGCCATTATATTTTAGTACTGCATTCGGGCCCGCATTATAAGCCGCCGTTGCTAATGTAATATCACCCTTGAATGTACTCAATAATTGGGCTAGATACTTTACTCCGCCTTGAATATTTTGTTGCGGGTTAAAGACGTTGATAACACCCAGTTCCTTTGCGGTTGCAGGCATCAGTTGCATTAAACCTTGTGCACCAACGCGTGACTTAGCTTTAGGGTTAAAATGTGATTCAGCATGAATTAAAGCGCGCACTAATGCGGGATCAACTGCATGTGTATCGGCGGTGAGTTTAACAAGGTCAGCATAGTCAGTAGTATTAAGTTGCACTGTATTCCAGTTGATTGTTGAAGAAGGATTACAGGCATAACAATCAAATCGTAATACCTCATAGTCAGTATTTATCGGTTTTTGATCTGAAAAGGTAACAACCGAATTAGCTTTTGATTTATAAATAAAGGTTGTTTTAGCAGCACTTTTGTTGCTTGGAATATTAGAAAACTCTACAGAGCCATCATCGGCATAAATCCTTTGAATAGGATCAGCAGACCACACTAGCGCAGGCAACAACACTGCGCTAACAATTAGAGTGAGTTTATATCGCAACATGGCATGATGCGTTAAATGTATCGGCCAGCAGAAGCGATGACCACAACAATCAAGCCGATACTTAGATTGATAGCAATCAGCTGACGAATTTGATTGAGTGCTTTGCCACCAGCTTCCCATTCCTTAGCGATAACCGCTCGTTGTAGCTTTTTATAGGGACTGAAAAATAAATGCATGAACATCAACATCATCACTAAACCTAATGTCAGCATTATATGAATGTGTGGGCCGACAGCTGCCATGCCACCGAAACCTTTAATGATCATCCATAAACCACTGGCTAGTAGAATGATGACTGATGCCCAAACCCACGGGAAGAAACGTTCAAATACCTGTGACCATAAGCTAAGTCTTATCGGTGCTTCCAAAACAGTGCCAGCAACAGGACGTAATACTATGTAAGCGAAAAACATGCCGCCAACCCAAATGACTGAAGATAAAAGATGTAATGCGATAGCAAAAATCATGTTGTATTCCTAAAAATTAGTGAGGAGAAGTGTTAAAGGGAATGTCAGCTATTTTTTGCTTCCATTCTTTGGGGCCTGAATTATGAACAGATTCACCTTGGCTATCAACAGCGACAGTCACTGGCATATTTTCTACGGTAAATTCACGGACGGCTTCCATCCCGAGTTCTTCAAAGGCTACGATACGTGAAGCCTTAATGGCTTTGGATACTAAATAGGCTGATCCTCCTACGGCAATCAATGATACTGAGCGATGTTTTTTGATGGAATCAATAGCCATCGTACCGCGTTCGGCTTTTCCTATCATACCGAGTAGTCCGGTTTTTTCTAGCATCATATCGGTAAACTTATCCATGCGTGTTGCTGTAGTTGGACCTGCTGGGCCAACAATTTCATTTTTGACAGGATCGACAGGACCCACATAATAGATAAAGCGATTATGGAAGTCGAGTCCTGCAGGCAGTGATTCACCATTTGCAAATAGATCCTCAATTTTTTTATGAGCGGCATCACGACCCGTTAGTAAATTTCCTGATAGCATTAAGGTGTCACCCGGTTGCCATTGTTCAATATCGGCTTGAGTGACGGTATTCAAATCAATATGCCGTGTATTAGCGGCAGCTTGCCAAGTAATATCAGGCCAATCCGATAAGCTAGGCGGTTCAAACTGTGCTGGGCCACTGCCATCAAGTGTGAAATGAGTATGACGGGTAGCAGCACAATTTGGAATCATTGCCACAGGTAATGAGGCTGCATGAGTTGGATAGTCAGTCACTTTGACATCAAGCACGGTAGTCAGGCCACCTAAACCTTGTGCGCCGATACCCAGTTGATTGATCTTTTCATATAACTCAAGGCGCAGTTTTTCAGCGGTTGTTTGTGCGCCACGCGCTTTTAATACTTGAATGTCGATAGACTCCATCAACGATTCTTTGGCCATCAACATCGCTTTTTCAGCCGTACCACCAACCCCAATACTAATAATGCCCGGCGGGCACCAACCTGCGCCCATTTTAGGTACTGTTTCTAATACCCAATCAACCAGGCTATCACTAGGATTGAGGATTACAAATTTTGCTTTATTTTCAGAACCACCACCCTTAGCTGCGATATGGATCTCAACCTTGTCGCCCAATACTATTTCGGTATTAATAACGGCGGGGGTATTATCTTTGGTATTAGTACGCGAGCCAAGAGGATCACTGACTATCGATGCGCGCAATACATTTTCAGGATGGAGATAGGCGCGGCGCACACCCTCATTGACCATATCATCGAGACTTTGTGTGGTTTGCCAATTTACATCCATGCCGACTTTGATAAACACATTAACAATGCCGGTATCTTGGCAAATAGGTCGTTTATCTTCGGCACACATGCGTGAGTTGACTAATATTTGAGCGATAGCATCTTTAGCCGCAGGCGATTGTTCTAATTCATATGCCTTGGCCATCGCCTGAATAAAATCTTTAGGGTGGTAACAGGCAATAAACTGCAAGGCATCGCTGATACTATCAATAAAGTCTTGTTGTTTTATAACGGTCATATCGCACGGATCCCTAGTATTTATTTTTGCTTATTTTGCAGCTAGTCGCGCTGTTAGTTTAGCAATGACATCGGTAATTGGGAACTCGGTGGCATCGCCATCAGCGCGACGTTTATATTCAATTAAACCTTCATCTAAACCACGTTCGCTTAACACTAAGCGATGTGGGATACCCATCAATTCCATATCAGCAAAAGCAACACCTGGTCGAAGGCCACGGTCATCAAACAGAATATCAAAGCCGGCTGCTACTAATTGAATGTACAACGCTTCCGCAGCTTCACGTAAACGGACTGATTTATGGGCATTAATTGGTACTAAAACCACTTGGAAAGGTGCGATAGATAATGGCCAAATGATGCCACGGTCATCATGATTTTGTTCGATAGCTGCAGCTACTACGCGCGAGACGCCTATACCGTAACAGCCCATAGTGAGGGTCTGTGATTTACCGGTGTCTGCCAGTACATTGGCATTAAGTTTTTTACTGTAATTATCGCCGAGTTGGAAAATATGACCAACTTCAATACCACGTGCAATATCCAATTTACCATGACCGTCTGGACTAGCATCGCCCACTACGACATTACGTAAGTCAGCGGTTTCTGGTTCAGCTAAATCTCGCCCCCAGTTCACGCCGGTTAGATGTTTGTCATCTTCATTTGCACCACAGACAAAGTCAGCAGTGTGAGCAGCAGCGCGATCGACAATAACAGGGATAGTCAGACCGATAGGACCAATAGAACCAATGTTCGCACCGCAAGCATTTAATACTTGTTCGGGAGTCGCAAACGTAAGCGGCGCAGCAACTGCAGGATGTTTTTCAGCCTTAATGTCATTAAGGTCATGGTCGCCACGTAATACTAATGCCACGACTGTACCTTCCTCCGTTCCTTCAACTAATAATGTTTTTAGACATTGCGTTGGTGGAATATTAAGGAACTGGCAGACTTCATCGATAGTATGTTTTTTTGGCGTATCAATAGTGGTCATGACCGCTGTTGCAGCACTACGTTGACCGGCTGGGGCAACCGCTTCGGCTAATTCAATATTAGCGGCATAATCACTACCATCACTAAATACAATGGCATCTTCGCCAGAATTTGCCAATACATGAAACTCATGAGATTGTTCGCCACCGATGCTGCCAGTGTCTGCTTGCACAGGACGAAAATTTAGACCGATACGATTAAAAATGCGGGTGTAAGCAGCAAACATATCGTCATACGTTTCTTGTAATGATTGATGATCAAGATGGAATGAATAGGCATCTTTCATCAAAAACTCACGGGCGCGCATCACGCCAAAACGGGGGCGTGTTTCATCACGAAATTTAGTTTGAATTTGGTAAAAAGTAATAGGTAATTGTTTATAACTACGAATTTCTTGGCGGACTAAATCTGTGATAACTTCTTCATGCGTAGGACCATAGCAAAATTCATTATTATGGCGGTCAGTAATTCGTAATAATTCAGGACCATATTTTTCCCAGCGGGCACTTTCTTTCCATAATTCTGCGGGTTGAATTGATGGCATTAATAGTTCTTGTGCGCCGGCTTTAGCCATTTCTTCACGGATAATGGCTTCGGTTTTACGTAATACTTTCAGCCCCATGGGTAGCCAAGTATATAGACCCGATGCAAGCCGGCGTATAAGGCCTGCACGCAGCATCAATTGATGACTGATTACTTCAGCATCAGCAGGGGTTTCTTTTAAGGTAGAGATAAGTATTTGTGAAGCACGCATGTTGGGCTGTAATCCTATTTTATAATTTTTATGGTGGTTGTAATGAGTTAGAAAGTGCTGTGATTCCAGCCCCAATTTTGTCTTTCAGAGTCCGTCATGCTGATATAAATACGCGACCCTGAAATACCAAGATGTTCGGTAATTAATGAGCATAAGATATCGGAAAAAACGGTGCGATCAGCTGGCAAACCTATCGCACGATAATCCAAGAATGCAGCAGCTTCATCACTGCCACCCATGATTATATTTGCTTTAGCTTCAATGGATACCATGACATAATTTTCAGGCTTACCCGCTGCCTTCGCCACTGTTTGACTTACGGCCTTTAATAACAAGGCTTCATCTGGCACTGTTTGATTAGTTACAATATTAAGATAAGGCATGATGTTGCTCCTTTATTGACAATATTTAGTTATGTTTTCTTGCGATTCTTGAATTTTTTGCTGGCGCTCTTCTTCTGCTAGGCGGGTTGCATTACCGTCAGCATCCATTATTCTCCTGCCAGGATTGTTTTGATATTGTTGTAATTGTTGTTGAGCAATCTTGCAGTTTCTTTCTTGATTAGCTTTATTTTCTGCGTCGATTTGCTGTTGGTTCTGTGTTTCTAAACGTAGTTGATCTTCAGATTTTTGCTGATTGATCAGTTCATCGATTTGTTGTTGAGCGATGTTAGGATCAATTGCTGGTGGCGGTGGGGTTTTGATGACCGTCGTGGCAATATCTCTGGGTGCTTGTTGTGAATAATGAGTTTGACCATTTTTATCCACCCATTTATATATCTCAGCAAAGGTGGCAGTGGCGAATAATGATAGAATTAATGTCAGACAGACAAGCCGTAGATACGGTATAAACATAAACCTTCTCCTCTAAATGTATTTTTAGTACTAAATTCTACGCCAAAGTGGTCAATCATAAAATGTCTGATATTCCTTCTCGATTTGAAAAACACATTAAAATCACGAACCCTAATGCCATTGCGGTTGATTTATTAGCTGCAGAAACGGGGCTATCAAAACAACAGATCAAACAAGTGATGCAAAAAGGCGCGGTCTGGGTCAGTAAAGGTAAAAAAACGCAACGACTTCGCCGCGCTAAAAAAGCAGTCTATATTGGTGAAACATTACACTTATACTATGACCAAATGGTGTTGAATAGAGTGCCTCCCGAGCCAACATTAATGAGTGATGAAGGTCGTTACAGTGTGTGGAATAAACCATATGGTATGTTATCTCAAGGCTCAAAATGGGGAGACCATTGTACGATTACTCGCTGGGCAGAACAGCATCTTACGCCGCAACGTGTGAGTTTCGTGGTGCATCGACTTGATCGTGCGGCCAATGGCTTAATTGTTATTGCGCATGAAAAAAATGCTGCTGCAGCATTATCCAAGTTATTTCAAGATCGCCAAATAGATAAACGATATCAAATTTGGGTTCATGGCCAATTCAGTGAACAAGCAACACCAAAGAATCCGGTGAAAGTCGAGAGTGATATTGACGGCCGTTCTGCTGTCAGTTATTTCACATTTCTAAAGTATGAAGCAGAACAAAATCGTTCTTTGTTAGAGGTGTCTATTGATACTGGTCGTAAACATCAAATTAGACGGCATGTTGCATTATTAGGTTTTCCAGTAGTAGGAGACCGTTTACACGGTATTGAAGGGGATAAAGAAGATCTACAATTAACGGCCTATTATTTGGCCTTTAAATGCCCTTATAGTCATAGTCAGAAGACATTCGATTTGTTGAACTAAACTCAAAGTGCTGAATCTGGCATGGTGTTGGCAAGATACCAACATAGTTGGCAAAAATGCTAACACAGTAATTAAACTGATTTATTTTCCTTGTAATACAATTTTATTTTGTTGATTAGACTGTCCATATCTACTGACAATTCAGTATCAACGGTAATGACTTCAGATAATTCATTTTTACCTAGTGGCTTCGATTGGGCCAGTTGATGTTCCAAAACGGTTAAATCAGCATCCGAAACGGTTTTCTCCCTGCTATTGATGCGTTGTCGTAATGTGCTGGGCTTAGCTATAAAGTGAAGAATAACAAAGGGCACATCAAGATCGATAGCGACTTGGCGTAATAAATCACGTTGTTTGAATTTAAGACACGCAGCATCTATTATTACTGGAAAATGAGTATTCAATAGTAATTTAGCCATTTCAGCTAGATATTGATAAGTATGTTGTGTAGCAGTAGATGAATAAATTCCTGCATTAAATTTTGCTGAACTATTCGTCTCAGTTACCATGCTAAATAGCCGTTTTCGTTCAACGTCAGAGCGAAGTCGTATGGCTGCTAATTTTTCAACTAATTGTTGAGTCAGGGTACTTTTTCCTGATGCCGACATGCCACAGGTAATGATTAACATCGATTTTTTTGTTTGTAGATAAGAGTTAGCTAATTCTAAGTAACCATAACAAGCCTGATTAGCTTCATGTTGCTGTTCCGAGTTCATTACCATTTGCGATGCACTGAGTGCCTCAACTTTAGCCCTGACCATGGCACGATAAACTAAATAAAACCGAAGTAGCGGTAATGCAGCATAGTCGCCGGTTTTTTCTAAATAAGTATTTAAAAAGCGTTGAGCAAAATTATTGTGTTGGCGATTGTGTAAATCCATAATCAGAAAAGCAACATCATTGATGGTATCAATCCAGCGTAATTCTGGAGCAAACTCTAAACAATCAAAAGCTACGGGATGATTGTTAATCAAAACTAAGTTTTTAAGGTGAAGATCACCATGACATTCTCTAATAAAACTGGTCTGTTTACGCTGAGTTAAAATAGATTTTGCTAACTTAAATGTGTATCGACTCCAGCGTTCTATGGCTGCGAGTAAAGTAATAGCGTTATTATCACTAAGCAATTGATGAAGCTGTATAAAGTTTTCTTGTACCGCTTGGTAAATTTGTTCTGGCTCGCCATAATTATTGTTTATGTTGGCAACGTCAGTATGTTGATGAAAGGTCGCCAGCAGAGTTGCTAGCTCATCAATGTGTTCAGTTCTAAGTTGGCCTTCAGCTAACATGTGATCTAGTTGCATTTTTTGTGGGAATTGAATCATCTTAATCGCGTAGTCGATTATTTCAGATGAATCAGAAACGCTAACGTAATTATCTATCCTCGAAATCGGTACAACACCAATGTAAATACTAGGTGCCAATCTGGCATTTAAACGCAACTCCTCTGTGCAGTAAAAATGGCGATTTTCTAATGTGGAAAAATCTAGGAAACCTAAGTTCACCGGTTTTTTTATTTTGTATGCAAAGTGGCCGGTAAGTATAACCCATGAAATGTGGGTTTCAATGAGTTGAATATTTGCTACGGCATGTTTATAACTTTCTGGCTTAAGTAATGAAGAAATATAATTAGGTAACAAGCTTTCATTGTCTTTCATATCTGATACCTGTAACGGCAAATTATGAGTCACTAGATTATTTCTAAGGTATATCAAAACCAATAATGATTACAAGAATAGTGAGTAATATTCAGTTGAAGTACGATTATTTTTAAGGGGTAACGTATGAAAACACTTATAAAAAATTAGCTGATGAGATATATCACTTCATTATTGATGAAGCGGAAGCTTGTGAATTTTGTGGTCGGTATTTACTCAAATTCATTAGAAATCAGCAAATTCCTAATCATAGTGCTTCGATTCTAGAAACGCCATCTAAACGTTGCAATATGGCTTATGATATTGGTTTTTACTAGACATATAAGCTCTTTGATGACATTGCTTATGTAGTGAAGGAAGAAGCCGCAACTTATAATCCTTGGGATCGAGCAATACTTGTCAGAAATAACAATAAGAACACACATTATTTTCACTCTTATTGAAGATGCAATAACTGGCTGACTGTAAATCACAAAAAAGTACCAATGGACCACACCAACAAAATTTACAAAAGAAACGGGTAAGGTTGCTATTGCTGGAATGCACAATTAAATAACAGATGCTTATTGACTAATAACCTAAATAACGTGCTGTTTGATAAAATGCTGTACTGACAGCCCACGCCAATGTCAGTGGCCAAGCTAAAGTCAAGCTAGTGAACCATGCTGATTTAGCTTCTGAACGAATGGTAGCAATAGTTGATAAACAGGGGGTGTAGATTAAAGTAAATAGCATAAAGCTATACGCTTGCACCCAGTCAATTTGTTGTGCAATACCCTGCATTAAATCTGAGCCTTCTAAACCATAAATAACGGCTAAGGCACCAATTACAATTTCTTTGGCAACAAAACCAAAGATAAGTGCAATAGTGAGTTCGGGGTTAATGCCGGCAGGAGATAAAATGGGTGCCATAAATTCGCCAATCCAACCCGACCAACTCGCTGCACTAGCAGGTTCAACGCCATATGGCATATTGGTTAGAATCCAAACAAGTACCACACCAATGGTGATGAATCTGGTTGCTCTACGTAGGAAATGACTGATCTCAAGCCACCCTCGTAGGAACATTTGGCGTACTGTGGGAAAGCGGTATGGAGGAAGTTCTAATGCAAAAGGCTCTTGGCTGTTAAAACGTCCCTTAAATAACAGAGCCGTAAAAATGACTGTCACGAAACTCATTATATAGAGACTAAACAAGACTAGCGGCGCTTCCCGTGGTGAAAATAAGGCCGTTGCCATAAACACAAAAACTTGTAGCCGAGCGCTGCATAATGAAAAAGGAATGACTAACATGGTGAGAAGGCGTAGACCACGACTTCGCATTGAGCGAGTACCCATTAACGCAGGTACATTACAGCCAAATCCCATGAGTAGCATAACAAAACTACGGCCATCGAGGCCCATGCGAGTCATTAGTGCATCCATTAAAAATGCGGCTCGAGAGAGATAACCGCTATCTTCAATAATAGCCATCATTAAGAAAAATAAGATGATGACGGGCACAAACGAGGCAACTGTTGCTATACCATCATATACCCCACCAATTAGAAAACTAGAAAGAAGGGGAGGAAGACCAGAAAGTAAGGGTACTAAGGCGAGATCACGTACATTGCCTAGTAGCCAAGCAACCAACTCTTGCAGAGGAGCACCGAGTGTATAAATAGTCTGAAATACCATAAACATAATGGTAAAAAATAATGGTAAGCCAAGCCAGCGATGTAATAAAACATTATCTATTTTTTCAGTTAGGCTATTACTGATATTTATAGGTACATCGACACTATGACGAATGATGGCATCGAGTTCTTCTTCCATTTTTTGATCAACGGCAAAGTTTTCTTCTAATGTTTGGATCGGTGCTGGCGAACTGTTTTGTAATTCGGACTCAATTAAGCGGTAGGCTTGGGTATAACCTTGACCATATTTAGCGCTTATTAAAGCCGTTGGATAACCTAATTCCTTTGTCAGCTGAGCAACGTCGATAGTAATGCCTAAATTTTTGGCTTCATCTGCCATATTAAGTAATAAAACTGCCGGTAAGCCCAAACTGCGTAATTGTAACGCTAATGATAATTGACGATCGATTTGTGTGGCATTAGCGACAATCAACACTAGATCTATGGTGTTATTGCATAAAAAGTGTCGTACGACTTGTTCATCGTCAGAAAAACCATGAAGATCATAGATACCTGGCAAATCAACCAACTCAGTCATGTCGCCAGCAAGCAATAATTTAGCGGCAAGTAAATCGACGGTAAGACCTGGCCAGTTTGCGACCTTTGCACTAGCACCACTCATGCGGTTAAATAATGTCGATTTCCCCGCATTAGGCATGCCAATTAGGGCAACACGTTTCAAAGTAAAACCTCAATGTTATAGGCATCTTGTTGTCTGAGCATAACGTCAGTATTGCCGAGCCTTAACTGTAATGGCCCGTTAAAGGGAGCGGAGCGAATGACCTGTAGCGTTTTACCAATTCGAAACCCTAGCGCATGTAAGCGAAATTGGAAACCGCTATCAACATGTAATACTTGAACTGTTGCCGTTTGGCCGGCAGCCAGAGAAGATAAGCGGTGTAGAACAGTCATTGGTTACTCCAGATCTAAATGATAATGATTATCATATAGTTTCTAATAGAATAACTCAATGTTTGAATATTAATTTTATTAGATAGTTTAGCTAAAAATTTATATGGGGTTATTGTACTAAAATTTATTGACAACACGACATGTTCTTTACCATTAACCTAAGGATTAACAGAGAAGCTTAACAACTTATAATTAAACTAAAAGTGGCGCTATAACTAAGCTTACTATTGCCATTACATTAATCAAAATATTCATTGCGGGACCAGAGGTGTCTTTTAATGGATCACCTACCGTATCTGCTACTACTGTTGCGGTATGAACATCTGAGCCTTTGCCACCCAAATTACCTTTTTCAACGTATTTTTTAGCATTATCCCAAGCGCCACCCGCATTTGCCATCATTAATGCCATCATTACGCCTGTCACTAAAGCGCCAGCCAGCATACCGCCTAATGCTGCGGGACCGAGCCCAAAACCTACTAAAATAGGCGCTAATATGGCTAGCGTACCAGGTAGTATCATCCGGTTTAACGCCGCTTTTGTAGCGATATCGATACATCGAGCTGTATCAGGTTGAGCCGTTCCTTCTAATAAGCCAGGAATTTCTCTGAATTGACGACGAATTTCATGAATCATCTCAAAGGCAGCATCACCGACTGCTTTCATTGTCATAGCGCTGATCAAAAAGGGAAAAATGCCGCCTAGGAACATACCTACCATCACAATTGGATCGTTGAGTAATAATTGAAATTCAGGGTCGTTATGACTAACTGTTTCAATAAATGCACTAATTAAAGCCAGTGCTGCTAAAGCTGCAGCACCAATTGCAAAACCTTTACCTATGGCGGCAGTGGTATTGCCTAACTCATCTAAAGAATCAGTGATTGTTCTGGTTTTTTTGCCCATTCCAGCCATTTCTGCAATGCCGCCTGCATTGTCGGCGATCGGACCATAAGCATCGATTGCCATAGTGATGCCTACCGTCGCCAACATGCCGACAGCCGCGATGCCAACGCCATATAAACCGGCAAAATGAGTAGAAGCTAAGATAATTGCAGCAATAGTAATAACCGGTATCGCAACTGATTGCATACCCAAGGCTAAGCCACTTATTAATATGGTAGCAGCGCCCGTCTCACCATCTTTGGCTAATTTTCTAACGGGAGCACCACCAGTGTAATACTCGGTTACTAAGCCAATGATAATACCGCCAATCGCTCCAACTACAACCGCTGCCCATAAATTAGCTGTAGCACCTAGCTGAACAATTAATAAATAAGAAACGGCAATAAATAATGTTGACGCACCTATAGTACCAATCCTTAAGGCAACTTCTGGACTTTTAGCAGAAAAGACTTTGATCGAAAAAATACCTGCTATCGAGCAGAGTAGGCCAATAGATGCTAGTGCTAATGGCATGAACATGAGTACTTGTTGGCTGTTCGCGAGTGGCTCAATTGCGGCCAAACTCATTGTTGAGGCTATAGCAATACTCGCAATCATAGCACCACAGTACGATTCAAAGATGTCACTGCCCATCCCCGCAACATCGCCCACATTGTCACCTACATTATCAGCGATAACACCTGGATTTCGAGGATCATCCTCCGGAATACCAGCTTCTAACTTTCCTACTAAGTCAGCACCGACATCAGCGCTTTTAGTGAATATACCGCCACCTACGCGAGAGAATAATGCCACCGATGAGGCACCCATACCAAAGCCGTGGATCACGTAAGCCGTCTGAGGATCGCCGCCAAATGCTAAGTATAATGCACCTAAACCTAATAAGCCCATTGAAGCGACAGTGAGTCCCATAATCGAACCGCCAAAGAAAGCGACCGTTAATGCCTGTGATGAACCGTGTTCTTGTGCTGCTACTGCCGTTCTTACATTAGCTTGTGTGGCGGCGTACATACCGATATATCCAGCCGCAGCTGAGCAGACTGCACCTAGGAAAAAGGCTAACGCAGTGTGCCAGCCTAAATCACTTGCCCAAAGTGCTGAAATACAAATTAGGCAGAAAATAGCCAGTCGACTGTATTCCGCTTTCATAAAAACCATGGCACCTAAGTGAATTTGGTCACCGATATCGACGACTTTTCCTGATCCAGTCGGGGCTGCTTTTACTTTTGTATAAATAAAATAAGCACAACAAAGCCCAAAAATGCCTAATAGAGGAGAAATGAAATGAAATGATGACATAGACTCTCTCGATGATTATGGTTAGTGAAAATACAAGTGCAAACTTGAAGAGCCCTTTCACAAAATATATTCTTTATTGAAAGGAGATTAAGTAATCTTCGAACCGTTTTATTTTTATACCCCCATTAATGAGTTATGTAAAGTTGCGTCAATATCTGGTAATTTAACTCAATGGTCCTGTGATGATTAAGTAGCCAGTTATGTGGCTAACTATCTCTAAAATTGACTACAAAATTTAGGATTATATTTTGCAAAAATGGCTATGTGTTGTTTGTGGTTTTGTTTACGACGAAACTAAAGGCTTACCTTCAGAAGGTATACCCGCAGGTACCCGATGGGTAAATATTCCGGATAATTGGATTTGTCCTGATTGTGGCATGAATAAAGCGCGTTTTAAAATGATTCCTTTAGCATAAATTGGTTATTTGAACTGCTGTAAAATATCAAATGGTATTGAGTTTTGTTTAATGCCCACTTTCTTATATAATTGATCGATTTACAGTGCTATTGGAGCATCCTTACTATGAATCTTGACCGCGTTGGTTCAGGCAAAAATCTTCCTGATGATATTAATGTCATTATTGAAATCCCTTCTCACTCTGATCCTGTTAAATACGAAGTGGATAAAGAAACGGGTGCTTTATTTGTTGATCGCTTTATGAATACAGCGATGTTTTACCCTTGTAACTACGGTTATGTGCCACATACTCTATCTGACGATGGTGATCCGGTAGATGTATTGGTTATGAGTCCATACGCTTTAATCAGTGGTTCAGTCGTGAAATGTCGCCCAGTGGGCATGTTGAAAATGACCGATGAATCTGGCGAAGATGCCAAAATTATTGCCGTTCCACACGACCCTATGTATGACGATGTGCAGGATATTAAAGATGTATCTCCGCGTTTATTATCTCAATTATCACATTTCTTTGAACACTATAAAGATCTAGAGAAAAACAAATGGGTGAAAATTGAAGGCTGGGTAGGCATTGATGAAGCGAAAGCTGAAATCTTAGCCAGTGTTGCAAGTTATAATGCGGCGGTTGTTAAACCCAACTTTTAAAGACAAACTAAATACTTTTAATTTCACAACTTAGTGGTGTTAAAAGCAATATTTCGGCGAGCTGATTCACTATATCAGTCTCGCCGAAATATTATGTATGATAGGTGAGTGATGATTAAATTGGTGTTACAAGGATCGGCATTGACCGCTGATGCTGCAAATGAAATAACAGCTCGTGTACAAGGTGAGCTAAAAAACAACCATCGTTTTTCAATAATAAAATCGCAAAGTATCACAGCGCTACAGTTACAGTCTCTACGAGCTGATTATAATTTTGATATCAATATATTGCCTACGGATTTTGATCCTACGATAACTCAATTATTAATCACTGATATGGATTCAACATTAATTAATATCGAATGTGTTGATGAGATTGCTGATTTCATTAATGTTAAACCTCAAGTAGCTGCAATTACTGAAGCCGCGATGCGAGGTGAAATTGACTTTGAAACTTCATTACGCCAACGAGTGTCTTTATTAAAAGGGTTAGAAGTAAGCGCCTTGGATCGAGTCTATGAACAACGCTTGCGGTTAAATCCTGGTGCTGAAATTATGTTAGACCGTCTCAAACAACAAGGCATTAAAACCGCGCTGGTATCAGGTGGTTTTACTTTTTTCACTGAGCGCTTGAAAAAACGATTAGATTTGGATTTCACCATGGCTAATGTGCTGGGTGAGCATAATGGATTTTTGACAGGTGAAGTAGTAGGTGAGGTATGTGGCGCAAAGGCTAAAGCTGATTTTTTATTGGAACACTGTGAACGGTTGAATATTACACCGTCAAACGTAGTAGCAATGGGTGATGGCGCGAATGATTTGTTAATGATGAATGAAGCCGGTCTCAGTATAGCTTATCATGCGAAACCAACGGTACAACAACAGGCCACTTCAGCGCTCAATTACTGTGGGCTTGAGGGTGTACTAGGGTTGTTACAACTAGATTTCGATTAACAGAGGATTGAATTTGTAATAATCGTCCCCATATAGAAAAACGAAAATAAATTTACTTTAAAGAGGTTACAAAGATGGAAATAATGGAACGTATAAAACAAGCAATTGAATCAAACACGGTGATTTTATTTATGAAAGGGACTCCTGAGTTTCCACAATGTGGTTTTTCAAGCCGTACTTCACAGGCATTATCTGAATGTGGTGCAGAGTTTGCTTTTATCAACGTATTGGCAGAACCAGAAGTGCGTGAAAATTTACATCGTTATGCTAATTGGCCTACTTTTCCACAGTTATATATCGGTGGCGAATTAATCGGCGGTTGTGACATAGTGATGGAAATGTATGAAACTGGCGATCTGAAAAAAGCTATAGAACTAGCGAGCAAGTAATAGTCATGAGTAATGAACAAAATCAAGATTGGCATGATGAAAATCAGTTAGTCGTCGCGCCTTCAAAACCGGCATTAAAGCAGCCGCCAAAATATCGGGTACTAATGCTTAATGACGATTATACGCCAATGGATTTTGTGATCGAAGTATTACAAAGTCTCTTCAGTATGGCTACGGATAACGCCACACGAACAATGATGCTGGTGCATACTGAAGGCCAAGCGCCTTGTGGGATTTACACGTTTGAAATTGCAGAGGCTAAAGTCGAGCAAGCAAATAGTTATGCACAATCGCATGGTCATCCTTTGCAATGTACTTTGGAAGAAGTATAGTACCCCAAGAAATTCATACAACAAATTCTGAAGACTTATTTCAATAGCCTTATGATGAACTAAATATTGGAGTAATTATATGAGTAAAAAGCGAACAAAATATACTGCTGAGTTTAAGAGCA
>Ga0209491_10000938_pt1 | contig 58342 bp, 46 predicted proteins | sample BON02_FD_187213 | JGI IMG/M metagenome (GOLD analysis project Ga0209491, IMG submission 187213) | Freshwater microbial communities from Lake Bonney liftoff mats and glacier meltwater in Antarctica - BON-02 (SPAdes) (version 2) | ecosystem: Environmental > Aquatic > Freshwater > Ice > Glacier... | reverse complement strand
AAGACGGGGAGTGGTCCAGTTTGCTGCCAAACGCTCGCAGTGGCCCCGACGGTCTGTTGTGCGAAGGCCCATTGCCGAAGCATTCGCAGTGGACACGGTTCGTCAACGGAGCCGAAACGCAAGCGGAACTCAAAGCATTGCGTCACAGTCTTTCGCGGGGGACACCCTTCGGCGATTCGGCATGGCAGCAGTCAACGGCCATCCAACTCGGACTGGAGTCCTCGCTCCGACCACGCGGACGCCCCAGAAAGCCGAAAAAGTAGAATGTCCCCTTTTTGCGTTCTCGTTTTGCGTTCTCACTGAAAACGCAGATGCGAGAGATGTCCGGTGCGGCACTTTGTTAGCAGACTTAGCACACGCTTGTGCTGAATCGGCATCTTCGAACCGAATTGACGAACATACGCAGGACCGTGTTGCCGCAACGCGTCGGTCACGGTCGGCATCTAACGCGACTCGGTCGGAGGCTCCGTCGGCGGTTTATCGTCCGCCTTATCTTCCGGTGCGGCAGGCGGATCGATCGGTGGCTGTGGAGGGAACATGTCTTCGAACAGCGTGCCGGCGTGGGCCATATGATCGTGCGTGAGTCGCCCGTCTTCTTCCTTCGGATCGGTCAGATGCAAATAGATCAACGTCGTCTGCAAGTTTTTGTGCCCCAGAAACTTCTGAAGTCGGACGGCCGACGGCCGACGCGAGCTGCCGCTCGGAAGATGCTGGTACGCTTTCACGGGGCGCTGTTCATTCGTCGAACTCGGCGGTAAAAACATCCACGTCAGATTGCGCGTGCCACGCCATCGCCTGCCATCGCCTGCCGGGGCGTCCCGGCTGCGATGCGTTTTCCAGTAGCTGCGCAGCACGTGCTGAGTCGAATGCGGCAGTGTGATGAAGCGATCCTTCGCGCCCTTGCCGCGATGAAAGGCGATGGAATGGTGCCAGGCACCGCTGCAGGTATTCGACACGGATCGCCCATGGCTACCAGACGTTGATCCAGCACTGTAGTTTCACGACAAGTCTGGTCGTCTGGTGCGCGGTGGCTGCTTCGGATACTACGCTAGAGACGCATCGATCTGCGATGCGTGAAGTCTATCCCGGTGACAGCGGTCACTATCTTATTGGCTTCCGAATCGCCGGATCGCTACCATCATCAACACGTCTGATATGCCGTTGCTTTGTCTACATAGACTTGTTAATCGCAGCTTGCAGACGCAAGAATAGCACTCGACGGCCACTCTTACCCTGCTTCAACTTCTTTTCCTTTCACTTCTCACACGTAGGTCATTATGCAAATCCGACAGCGTTTTTTTTTGGTACTGACGTTTCTATGCACTTTCAACATGGCGTTCGCGACCGACACCGCCACTCGCCGTTTTATCGCCGCTGACTCTTCTAAAAATCGTATCGCGATTGTGGGTGAAGACGGCAAGATTGAATGGGAAGCAAAAATTGGCCCACTGCACGACTTGCATGTGCTGCCTAACGGAAATGTGCTGTTTCAGGACACGTGGACACACGTGCTGGAAGTAAATCCTAAAACTGACAAAGTCGTCTGGCAGTATGAATCCAAAACGGCTCCTGGCAACGAAGGTCGACGCATCGAAATCCATGCATTTCAACGACTAAAAAATGGCAACACGATGGTTGTCGAATCCGGTCGTTCACGAATACTGGAATTAGACAGGGATGGCACCGTTGTCAGATGGCTTCCTTTGAAAGTTGCTAACCCGGATGCTCACCGTGACACACGACTTGTCCGCAAGCTGGACAATGGAAACTATCTGGTATGCCACGAGGGCGACGGAGCAGTTCGAGAATACGACGAAGCTGGTAAAGTTGTCTGGGAATATAAGGTTCCACTGTTCGGCCGCGAACCAGCCAACGGCCACGGCGTGGAAGGCTTCGGAAACCAGTGCTTCTGTGCGATTCGACTGCAGAACGGAAACACGCTGATCAGCACGGGCAATGGACACGGTATTATCGAAGTCACGCCCGCTGGTCAGGACGTATGGAGCATTCACCAGAACGATCTTCCTGATATTCAATTGGCATGGGTCACGTCGCTGCAGGTGCTGGACAATGGAAATATCCTGATCGGTAACTGTCACGCTGAAGAAAACAATCCGCAACTGATCGAAGTGGATCGTAAAAAACGTGTTGTCTGGACGTTCAAAGACTTCGACCGCTTTGGTAACTCACTGACGAATTCTCAGATGCTGGCTGTCGACGGCCAGCCTGTGAAACACGTCCAACGATAACCGTCCGATTTCGACGCCGCCAGCCTTTCAGACAACCGGGCTGCCTGTGTGTTTCGTCGGATGCGTGCGGTGTGATCATTTAGTCGTACCGTCGGCATATTAACGAACGACTTATCGGCTTAATCCATCATTTCACGAAAGTCTGTTTCATGTTTCGACCGATCACCGTCGGCTGCATTGGGCTAATCCTGGTATCGCTGTCAGGCAATGGATTTCTAAATATTGCCGTTGCAGCTGAGCCTCAGGAAATCTCCATTTGGCCGTCCGGGCTTCCTGCCGATGCCATAAAAATCGACGACGCTACTGCTGAGAAATTGAAGTCCGAACTGACTGAAGAACGCATCAAATATGTCGACGTTCCCACGTTGACCGTTTACCCGGCCAGCAAGGAAACGGCCAATGGCTGCTCGGTTATCATTTGCCCTGGCGGCGGTTACAACATTCTGGCATGGCCTAAAGAAGGCACTGAAGTGGCCGAGTGGTTTAACTCCATCGGTGTGACGGCCTTTGTTTTGAAATACCGAGTACCGCGTCGCAATCCTGACCATATTCATTGGGAACCGATGCAGGATGTACAGCGAGCTATCCGCATTGTTCGACAACAAGCCGCGAAGTGGAACATCGATCCGGATCGTATTGGCACGCTGGGTTTTTCCGCGGGCGGACATCTAACAGTCATGTCCGGGGTGCAGTATCAAACAAAAAGCTATGACCGCGTGGACGACGCTGACGATCTAAGTTGCCGACCAGACTTTATGTGCCCCATCTATGCCGCCTATCTAGGCAACGATTACAACGACAAAGTTGCTGAACTCGGTGACCTGGTGACCGTCACAAAAGACACACCACCCACGTTTATGGCAGTCACATGGGACGATTCTATGCGAGGAGCTCAGTCGGCCTTGTTGTTCGTTCGACTGAAAGAGCAGGGCGTTCCAGCTGAACTGCACGCCTTCGCAAAAGGCGGCCATGGCTATGGTATGCGTGCGTCTGACAACCCGGTTTCAACGTGGAATGTTCAACTGGCTGCTTGGCTGAATGCGTCGGGGCTGCTTGAAAAGAAGTAGCTGTCTGCCGTGCTTGCTACAGCGTTTTAGGCTGACTTGTAACGGCGATCATCGTGTTTCTTCCGATGATCGCCGTTTTCCACCAGCCAAATCCGGCCAGGTATTTGTGTAATCAGCTGTCATGGCCAACATCAGTATCAGGCCGTGCTGAAAGTGCAGAGTCCCTATTGCCGGGCAATCACTTTGACGTTTCTTCAACTCGATAAGACTTGGTGGCGGCATCAAAAGTTAAGTGATGCGTGGCGGCCACATGATCTGTCTTCTTTTCGAAAGCTTCCAGCACGGCTTGCATTGTTGCTGCTTCGACGCCCGCCTGTTCCGGGCCGGCTGCATCCAGCACCAGCAGCTTAAGACCGTCATCTGTGGCCCCGGCCTGGTCCTGCACAAAAACGCGGACCAGCGGGTAGGGTTGAAGTTCGGTTTCGATGCTACCGCTAAACCGGTCGTATGCTTCTTTGCCGGAAAACCCATAAATTGCCGTGCACAACTTAGAAGAATCTGCCATCAACACCTGAGGCCCCAGCCGCTGCTTGCCTTCCATCAAAAGGTAGTGCGGTGTGCGTGTCCCAGATTCGTTTATTGACATAGAGTCTCTTAGTTTGTGTTTCCAGCGAAGCGATTTCGAAGCCATTCTTACCTGAAACAAAGACGACAGTTTCACCTATTGCTGTGAAAGTACGCTTCGGCCGGTAGAGCGATTTTTTTTCCTTTGATGTTGATCTTAGACAGGCTTCACTCCCATCCGCGCGGCCATCTCACGACTTTGTCCATATTGCTGCACCTTCGCCCGCTACTCGGCCGCTGGCAAAACAGGCGGTTAGCAGGTAGCCGCCTGTCGGAGCTTCCCAATCCAGCATTTCTCCGGCGCAAAACAGTCCCGGTTGTGATTTCACCATTAACCATTCATTAAGTGATTCAAAGCAAACTCCGCCTGCCGTGCTGATCGCTTCTGCTATTGGCCGAGTTGCCGTCAAAGTCAACGGCAGAGCTTTGATTGCCTGAGCCAGTGGCGTCGGTTCGTTTAGCGAATCTGCCGCGAATTCTCGCAGAAGGCCAACTTCTACTCCCTTCAGTTTTGCCTTGCTGCGCAGATGGCTCGACACCGTTCGAGATCCTCGCGGCACCGAAAGCCGATCGATCAATTGCTGAAGCGTTCTATCGGGTGCCAGATCCAATGTGATCGTGGCCGATCCATGTGCGATGATTTCATCGCGAAGCATGGCCGACGCCGCGTAGATCAGGCTGCCTTCGATTCCCTGTTGCGTTATTACGCAGGATCCGTGCCGTTGGAAAGTTTTGCCTTCTGAATTAGTGAAATTCAGTGCCACCGACTTTAGTGGCTCCCCAGCGTGTCGTCCGCGAAAATGTTGACTGTATTCAACTTCAAAGCCGCTGTTTGCTGGTTGCAGGTCCACGATCGCGACTCCCTGTTGTTTCAAAACCGGCACCCACGCACCGTCTGAACCCTGCTTTGGCCAGCTTGCTCCTCCCAACGTCAGAATCACTGCGTCTGCCTGAACTTCCTTAGCACCTTCGGGCGTCGAAAACTGTAATAATCCGGGCTCATTCCATCCCTGCCAACGGTGCCGCATCCGAAAGTTTACGCCGCCATCACGGAGTCGTTTAGTCCATCGCTGTAGCAACGGCAGAGCCTTCATATCTTTGGGGAACACCCGTCCTGAAACACCAACAAACGTTTCGACACCCAGTGCATGGCACCATTCACGAACCTGATTCGGGCCAAACACCTGCAGAAGCGGTAGAATATTGTCCGGTTGCGGGCCGAAGCGGCTCACGAAAGATTCAAACGGTTCTGCATGCGTGAGGTTCAGCCCCCCTTTTCCGGCGACCAAAAACTTTCTACCGATCGACGACTTAGCTTCGTACAGATCGACGTGAACATCATGTTGAGACAACACCTCTGCCGCCATTAGCCCGGCCGGTCCGCCGCCGATCACTGCAACTGTTTTCATTGCCTGTCAATTTCTTGTCCAGAAGTCTGTTTGGAAGCCACTGCTGGGGGCGCACCACTTATGACTGTAACAGTGCTGGCACCAGCATAGGACGTGGACGACTTTATCCCAAAGCATGGCCGGATAGCTTGCCGAACAGTTCGATACAGTAGCGGTCTGTCATGCCGCTGACGTTGTCCGTGCAGGCAAGCAGTTTCTGGTATAGCGACATATCATCGTCCGTTCGCAGCCTGGTCAGCTTTCGCACGTGTTGATCAAAGCTGTTAGGCGAATCGGTTAATGCTGCTGAAGTCAGTATTTCCAACAGTCCCTGAATCGCGCGATAGCCGGCCGCTTCCAATTCAAGCACTCGTTCGCTGTTGAACACCTGCCGATAAGCCACTTGCTTAGCCATCGAATACGGTTCTGCGGATGGCACCTGTTTAATCAGCGGTCCTCTAAAACTGCCGTCCAGAATGCTGCTGATATGAGCCTGAAAGACCTCTGCACTTTGATTGGCCAAAGCGTTGATCGACATCGCTCGACCCATCGACAATCGATCCGATTCCGGCATGTCGCTGGAGCCCGTGCAACCTGTGTTCAATCGTTCCAGTATGTCCAGCGCCTGTTCGACCGGTATCAACCCCGCTTTACACCCGTCTTCCAGGTCGATAATCGCATAGCAGATGTCGTCGGCCGCTTCTGACAACAGCGCCAGCGGATGCCGCGCATACTGTCCCTGTTCATCGGCCGTGCGACCGGCTGTTTCGAATACCTCGGCAAACAGCTGCTCATCATCCTGAAAGAAACCGTGCTTCTTCAGAACAGGCTGATCCACTTCGCTGGGACGAGGATACTTCACCAATGCTCCCAGCGTGGCTGCCGTCAATCGCATGCCGCCTCGCCGGTTACTCATCTGCAAACGCGTCAGCACACGAAAACTTTGAGCGTTGCCTTCAAAGTTGGTCAGGTCTTTTCGTTCAGCTGCCGTCAGTTCGGTAACAGCGGGCGGCTGCAAGTTGCGGCTGGCCCAGTCCTGAATCGCCTTTTCACCAAAATGACCGAACGGCGGATTGCCAATGTCATGCGCCAGACACGCCGCCGCCACGATCGCTTCGAAGTCGCCCTGTGACGCCCACGGCTGGATATCGTGCCGGAACATTTCGTACACGCTGGTCGCCAGTGACCGACCCACGCACGACACTTCCAGGCTGTGAGTCAGTCGTTGGCGCGTGTAGTCCGATTTTGGAAACGGGACCACCTGCGTCTTGTCGCTGAGTCTTCTAAAAGCACTGCTGAAGATGATGCGGTCATAGTCTTTGTGGAACTCTGAACGCGATACTTCTGATCGATCCGCGGCCGGCTTGGAACTACCGATACGTTTGCTGGATAGGAAAGGTTGCCACATTACTTTGCAAGACTCACTCGAACCAGTTCTGTGTCGTTACGTGCAAACACGCTTTTCATGGCAAACGCCGGATGCGACCAGATCGTCATTCTTCGCTGTACCTTACGAGTCGGTTCCACCAGCTTCGCTCGGCTCAGTTCTTTGTAGCCGTCGGCCGTCAGGTTGGCGATGATCAGGTCGCCCTGTTCGTTGTGCAGGAAGAAGCGATCTTCGTGAGGAATGATGAAGGCATTCCACCAGCGGTCGCTGCCTGTAGCTTCCAGTGTTTCCCAAAGGCGTTCGCCCGTTTTGGTATTGAGTCCCCGCAACTGACCATAACTGCAGATGCCGAAGATGTTGTCTTCGTCGACCCACGGCGTTGGTATGATGGAATGCAGACCGTCGGTTTGTAGTTCGCTGTTGCTTTTGCCCTTCCACACGATTTCGGCATTGTTACTGCCAACCTTCAGCATCAGCGGTCCGTTGTAAAACGCTGTCAGAAACAGGTAATCGCCAGATTGTCTGGGCATAGGAGCCGTCAATCCGGCTTTGATTTCCCATGGTATTTCCCACAGCACTTCGCCGCTTTTGGGGTCCAACGCCGATACAGCGGTTGGATGCCAGATAATCAGCTGTCGCCGACCACCATATTCGTAAATCACCGGTGGACTATATCCGATCACTTCGTCATCAAGAGCTCGCCAAAGTTCTTGTCCGGTCGCTTTATCAAAGGATACGACCAGGGCCCCGTTTTCGCCACCGACCAGCGTGATCAATTGCTGACCATCGATCAGCGGAGACGCCGCCATGCCCCAGATAGGCAACTTTGTACCGAAGTCCTTCTGGAAGTCTGTCTTCCAGGTTTCTTCGCCCGTCTTTGCATCAAAGCAGAACATGTGTCCAACTGCTCCGATCGTGTAAACGCGGCCTTCGTTAATGACCGGGGTTGCTCGAGGCCCTGCCGGATAGCTGACGGTATACCGTGCCGGATATTCTTTCTTCCAGACTTCTGCTCCGGTTTCGGCATCCAGGCACAGCACGCGTTCGTTGCCTTCTTCGTGAATTCGATCGGTCAGATAAACCAAACCATCGGCGACAGCGGGGCCGGAATAGCCTTCACCTACCGGCGTCGACCAGACTCGTGGCAGCAGACCATCTGTCGGCAGTGTGTCAACGATCCCGTCTTCTCGCCAGACTATATCTCGTTGAGGACCGCCCCATTGAGGCCAATCGTCGGCCATGCAGTTGCACTGTAAAAGCAGAGGTGACAACAATATAAGCAGACGACAAAGCATGACCGATTCCAATAGCGCAGACACAGGACAAGAAGGCGGGACATCTGTCCCTGTAAGAACACCGCTTAATTCTGCGTCGACCTTCGACCAAAACAGGCTGGCGATCCTTGACCACGCTGGTAGTTTTACCTTCTTTCTGCGAGAAGTGCCATTGCCGTGGAACGAAGTAAAACACCTCTGCCCAAGAGAACGCTATGAAACCGTCCAATCCGCTGCTGAACATCGACGAATGGGACGACGACGCTCGTAAACGCTATCCGAAAGACCATTCCGATACCTTTCGCGAGTACAGCTCAGAAACTCGCGACGGTGTGCTGGAATTTTATCGCCAGAATCACCTGTATCAGACGGTTGAATTCAACAGGTCCGTCCGAGAAAAATATCTGCCACCGAAAACTCGCCAGATGGATATCTGGCAGGCTATGGATTATCTAAACCAACTGGTGGACGACAGCGACCCGGATACCGAACTGCCTCAGATTGCTCACGCAATGCAAACCGCCGAAGCCATTCGTGCTGACGGCCATCCCGATTGGTTTATTCTGACCGGGCTGATTCATGATATGGGAAAAGTGCTGTGCCTGTTTGATGAACCTCAATGGGCCGTCACGGGCGACACGTTTCCCGTTGGATGTGCCTGGTCGCAGAAAATCGTCTATCCCGAATTCTTCGCTGCCAATCCCGATGCGGGGATTACCGAATATCAAACAGCCAACGGTATTTACCGACCCAACTGTGGATTGGATCACGTGCTGCTGTCATGGGGTCACGACGAATATCTGTACCACGTCACAAAGCCGTATCTGCCCGGTGAAGCGCAATATATGATTCGGTTTCATTCGTTCTATGCGGCTCATCGAGAAGGCGAATACTATTGGCTGATGAGTGACTACGACCGAGAAATGTTCAAATGGGTTCGGCTGTTCAATCAATATGATCTGTATACAAAAACTGACGTGCGACCGGATGTTGAACAACTCAAGCCGTTCTATCAGCAACTCGTTGCCCGCTTCTTTCCCGATGCCGTTTGGTGGTAAACGTCTGCAGCCTTCTTTTGTTCTGAACTGTTAACAGAAACACTTCAACAAGTCCTGCCAGTTGAAGCCGACGCGTAGATCCGGAACGCCGTTGTTTTTATACAGCGATATTCACTTTAAGCTATCCGATATTTGTACTCGTTGTTTTGGCGGCTATGCCGCTCAAGGAAGAGAAATCAGAGTGCCATCACGATATCCAAAATACACCGGCAAACAGGGTTTGATTCATCGCAGCGATACGGACAGTTCACTTTCCGCCGATGCTCAGATGAAAAACAACACTCGATATATCTATTTCACTAAGGTTGCTCTTGGCGGAAAGTGTTTGATTCAATCCTGTAAAGATCTGCATCTGGGACGAGTGATTTGCTACAAATCTCTGCGCCAGGAACTCGCGAATCATCCGCTGGAGCAAAAACTGTTTTTGCGAGAAGCGCGTGTCACCGCGATGCTGCAGCATCCGAATACCGCTCCGGTCTACGAAGTCGGTTTCGATGCGAAAGGCCACTACTATTTCACCATGAAACTGGTCGCCGGCGTCACGCTGCGAGAAGTACTGGATGGACTTATCCGCGGCGATGCTGACTTCGTTTCATCCTGGGATCTGGAACGGCTGATTGACGTGATCATTCAGGTTGGCCAGGTACTAAGTTATGCTCACGTACACGGCGTTGTTCACTGCGATGTGAAACCTGAAAATATCGTCGCCGGTTCGTTTGGCGAAGTGTTGCTGCTGGACTGGGGGCTGGCACTTGTACGGGACAGCGATCAGAATGAAGAAACTGCTGAAGCACCAGTGGATGACCCCTGCGTTCTGCACTCGCGAGCTTCGCACGAAGGCACTCCGCTATATATGTCGCCGGAACAGATCGCCGGCGGCGATCTTGATCATCGAACCGACATCTATAGTCTGGGAGCGATCCTGTTTGAAGTGCTGACGCTGCAGCAATTGGCGTGGGGCGATACTCTGGACGAAATGCTGCAGAATAAATTAACAAACTCACCGCCAACTCCTCGCATTATCGCTCCGGATCGCGAGATACCGGCCGCCCTGGAATCACTCTGTTTGCGGTGTATTCAGAAATCGCCCGAACACCGGATACCAACAACGCTTCAGGTTATCCACGAACTGCTGTACTGGCTCCGCCTCGATTCTCGCCACCGCCCGGCGTAGTTCGCTCTGTTTTTACAGCTATGAAACCATGGCCATCAGCAATATTTTACGACTGCTCGATTCGGAATTTCAGGTTCCTGCAACCAGTGTTGAATGGCGATGATCACCGCGATCGGGCGGGCCACTGCGAACTTGACTTCTTTGTGAAGCCAGCTGAACTTCGACCTTCCCTGCCAGCTGCCGAGCGGGTACCCCGTGTTGACGCGACGAAGACTATTTGAGTTTCTGGCGATACCATCAAGCTGCTGCTTTATGCTATTCCCTCGTTCGCCTGATCATCCGCCGTTGCACCGGTTTCTAGGCTAAGGATCAAATTAATTCTGTCTGGAAAACCAGGCTGGATCCGCTTCTCCCTACACTGACACTGAACCTGCTATCGGCTAAGGTCACGCCCTGTCATCTTCGGCAGCGGAAACGTTAGGCTTTGATATCCACCATCAGTTCTCCCTATAATTCTTAGCCTATTTGAACGCCTGGGCCGGGTACTGTGCTGGCCGACATGCGCCCGTTCACTCGTTGTGGACCACCGACCGCTTTGCTAACGGTGACGTAGCTGTTGATGTCTGTGCTGGTCAACAGATATTCGGGCGGTGTGCTGTGAGTCTTATCAGCGATAGAGTTGTTGTGATATCTCCGACTCTGCTGTCTTCCAGCGTCATGACTATTCCCAGATATATGCTCAGATCACGAGCCTACGTTGCTTTTGTCAGGCCGCCAAACTCGCTGATTTCTAAGTGGACTACGTCCGTTGCCTCTTCCGCTTCAGCCTTCATCAACACTTCCATGCCATCCAAGTGTTCGTCCTTCACGAATGGGGCATCCGTTCAACGTCGGATTCAAAGACATTCGTTATACGATACGCTCGGCTGTTCGATGTAACGTCAAAGTCTTTAACGTCCGGGCGATTCGATCAGCTTCATGTATCAGCCAGCCCGTGTTTGCTTCCGCTATCAACTTGCCGTCTGGTTCCAGAATCCAGCTGTCAGCCTTTATTCGTTTAATATCTTTGTCCGGTTCGCCACCTATACTCAACTGAAAACGGCGATAACCTTCGTTGCGATAGCTCTCTGCGTTCTTGGCCATGCGGTCTGGTGTCAGCTGCGAGATCTCTGGATACAGCACGAAGTCCTCGCCGTCACGACCGCCCTATAATTCGCTCACTGCCAAACTAGCGACCTGCCCCATATGTCCCGGCTGACCATGTCGATGCTCGTGTTTACATAGGGATGGCCTTTCATGCCCGTTTCCATAAAGTTGATCAAAGATCCGATACCTATCGGTTCTGTTTTTCCCCTAATTCAGCAAGACCGGCTCCAACACCAACCGCTTTGGCCGGCAGACAAGACGGGCAACTCGCTTAATTTTCCTATATCTTACGATACCTGTTTTTGCTTCGACTCTGACAATCGTGCTGTCAAACACTTCGGCTGATTTTAAGCCCGACCTCTTTTGGCTAACTTCGTTAAGAAGTCTGTCGATCTGGTAGGCCGGTGTTTGAGCTATTGTTATCTGAGTACCTGTCTTGTATTTTGGCGTGTGTATTCGGCCGTGTTTTTTGGCTTCGATTCTGCGAACAGCCACTATTTCCTGCGAAGCATCAGTAGTCGAAAATCCATGACCGACTTACTTGGCACCTTTGTGGCCTGCAACTTCAGTGTGCCTTTGCCTGCTTTTAGAGTGATCTGGCCCATGTTCATACTGGACCAGTTCTGTTCGTACGATTCGACTCGTTTCACGCGGTCTTCCGCCGCGCCAACCAGTCCTGACGGGTGAGCCCTGCCGACGGTAGCTGACAGCTTACTGTCGTTGAATGTCAGTTGAATCTGTGAACCTTCGTGCCCCGTCGGACAACTGTAGTAGATTTCGACTTCGTAGTTTCCAGCGGCCTGCACTTCAGCGTCCCAGGTGATACTGTCTCCTATGTTCGTCCAGTTAGTGAAGAAGGAACTGTTCGGAAAACGATTGGATCGCTGTATTCCGCCGTGGGATTGACCGTCGCGGGCCGGTATTTGAGTATTCGGGTAATCCGGATGAGCGATCAAAAATGGTCTTTGGTCGTCGTTGTACCCGGGCATCACTGTTTCGCGATATTCAGTGATCGCGGCCTTTAATCTGTCGACGATCGCCGGTTGTTTTGCCGCGATGTCATGATCCTGTCCCGGATCAGCTTCCAGGTCGTACAGCTTTCCTGCGGTGTCCATCCGGTAGTGATCTGTTTTTCCACTGACTTTGTTGTTCCAGTGAGAAACAATAATTCTTTGATCTGGTTTCACTGATTCTTTTAGCAGCGCGGGTGACAAATCAACACCGTCGAATGGCTTTAAGTTGACCGTTGAAATCCCTACCATGGATGCCAGAGTAGGGTGCAGATCAATGGCCGCTCCATTAATGCTGATTTTCTTCCCGCCTTTTAATTTGGCTGGCCAACGAACGATACAAGGTGAACGAACTCCGCCTTCATCCGTCGAACCTTTCCTACCTTTCATGCCGCCATTCCAGCGAACACCGTTTGGCCCATTGTCGCAGAAGTAGACAACGATAGTGTTGTTTGTTTTTCCGGTGTCTTCCAACGCCTTCAACAGTCGCCCGACGTTCCAATCTATATTTTCGCACATGGCCAGTGCGGCTCGGACATGTGGAATGTCTTCTTTATCCGCTTCTCGATTGTGAAGTTTCAGTTCAGCGTCTTTGAACTTATTCCACCATTTGTCGGGGACCTGCATTGGTGAATGGGGCGTGTTATAGGGCAGGTAGACGAAAAACGGCTTTTCGCTCTTCTGTTTTAAAAAGTCGATCGCGTGATCTGTCAGGTCATCGATGATGAAACCTTTGCCCTGCACGATTTCGCCGTTGTGTTCCAGCATAGGGCTCCAATAGTTGCCCCAGTGTCCTGAACAAAAGCCATAGTATTCGTCGAAGCCGCGGCCATTGGGATGATATGGATACTGCATCCCGTTGTGCCATTTCCCATAGGCGGCCGTTCTGTAACCGCCCGCTTTGAACGAATCGCCGATCGTCTTTTCGTCTAGATCCAAGCGTTCGCCGCCACCCGACGTGCTGTAAACTCCTCCGCGAGGATGATAGCGACCGGTCAGAAATTCTGCTCGAGTTGGCGAACAAACGGGGCACACGTAGAAGCGATCAAAGCTGGCACCATCGGTTGCCAGTTGATCGATATTCGGTGTGCTTAAGTTGGTGTTGCCGTTTAACGATAAGTCGCCCCAGCCCTGATCGTCAGTCAGAATTACCAGCACGTTCGGTTTGTCAGTTGCTTCTATTTTCCCTGCTACTAACAACCATGAAAGGCTCGCTAACAACAGCATACGCTCCATCAACATCAATGTCTTTTTCCCACGTAACGTTAGTCTGCCGTTAGTCATCGTCTGTTTCACGGGCCAGTGTTTTTCTAAGAACAAACAAAACGGGTGCCGTTTGTTTTGGTGGCGTCCTTTCGATTCGCTGAAGATTGTAATCGTATCGATCAGCGAAGCTGGTTAGCAATTGCTCTACTGCTGCGTATTCTTCCTGGCCGCCTTCGTGTCCTCGATAGGCCAGTACGGTCAGTATACCGTCCGACCGCAATAACTTAATGGCTTCTGATACCGCCTTCGTCGACGAATCGCCATTGGTCATCAATTGATGATCACTGCCCGGTAAATATCCCAGGTTGAACATAATGGCTGCGACGCTACCCGGTTCTGCTACGGTTCCCATGTCAACGTGACTTTGGTGCCGCAGCGACACGTTCTTGCAGTCTAAGGCTGCCAGCCTATTCTCTGTCGATTGGAGAGCCTTTGTCTGCACATCAAAGCCGATCACGTGCCCCGTTATTCCTACTGCTTTAGCTAGAAAAATGGTATCAAATCCGTTTCCTACGGTTCCGTCTATCGCTGTATCGCCCGACCGCAATACTTCTGCCACTGCTTCCTGAGCCTGCCTTGTCAGCGGCCAGTGCTGAGACTTCGCTGGTATTAGCCTCTCATAGCTGTGGTTTACCGACAGTGTCGTTTCGCCGGCTATGAATAGCATCATTTGTGAAGCTAACCAGGGTGACTTCAGCGTGCCTTTGGATCCCAAACCGTTAAACAGATAAACGCTTCTGTATTCAGGATGGCGTCCCAACACCGGTTCGTAGTCTTTCATCGTCGGACGTACACCTGCTTCGTGATCCAGCACAACCACTTGCCCGTCGATCAGTCGACTAAGCTTCTTCAGGACTTCCTTTCTTCCAGCGTCACTTATGTTACTTGAGATATTTTTCCAGTCATAAGTGCTACCTACCGTTTGAACGCCGTTGCTTTCCGGTGCTATCCAGATGCTTCTGTGAACGACTTCCGAGCGTTCATAGCCTTCTATTTTTACTTTCAATATGTCGCCTCGGCTGCGATTGTTAGGCACGCCTGGAAAAAACTGATTCTGTTCTGAACCCTGACAAAGTATCAGCCTGTCGGCCGTCACTTTCTTACCGCTCCATTCTACCTGATCCTTCACCAACAGGTCTGATGTCACGTCTATCTCTGATGCCACGTAGCTGTTACGTTCTTCAAAGAACGTTCTGGTCGCTGTTAAGTAAGCCTTTACGTTCAATCGACCGGCCGGCCGCATACTAATGCCGATTTGCAGCCTTCCTGCTCTTTGCAAAGTTCCTTCCCAGGGCTGCGTAGCGTGCTGGCTGTATTCGTCGCTTCTTTCGGTAAATTCTGTTCTTGAGGCTTCATCTTCGAACAGTCGAATCATCTCCTTTTCTTCGAACAGCGATGTCCCCGTTTCCTGCTCTACTCGGCGATAAAACTGTTTGGCGGCGTTCCAGTATTGGTCGAAGTCCGGCGAATGCACCATTCGCTTGCCGGTTACCGGCGTGATCAGCCCGGCGGCCACTCTTGAGGCTGTGTTCGGCTCTCCACGGTCCACTAGCAGCAGGTTTTTTCCTGCCCAATGCACGGTCCAAGCCATCGCCGAACCCGCTAGCCCCTGCCCGATGATCAGGTTTTCTGTGTGCTTTAACATGGCCTTCAGATTACCACGCGATAACCCCCTTCGAATCCGTCCCGATATCTTTCTCGCCCTTTTTATTGCTAACAATGGTGCTGTTTACGTATGCTCGCCGTATTACCCGCCTTTTTTTTCCTTTTTGGAGCCTGCCATGACCAATCAAACTCGCCGTCACTTCCTGCAAACCACTGCCGCTTCAGCTGCCTTTGCTGCTGGCCTGCATGCCAGTGGTGCGGCTGTTCAAGACAGTAAAAATCCTCTTGAAAAGCTTAACATTGCCTGTATTGGCACCGCCAACCGTGCTGCCGAAGACGTCAACGGTGTGATGAGTGAAAACATTGTTGCCATCTGCGATATCGATTCTCGATACCTTCTCCGTTCTAAAGCCATGCTGAAGGACAAGAATTCTCTCGAACCACGAACCTACGCTGACTACCGCGAAATGCTGGAAGCGGAAGGCGACAAGATCGACGCGGTCACTGTTGCGACCACTGACCATCACCACGCTCCCGCTAGCATCCGAGCTATCAAAGCCGGTAAGCACGTTTACTGCGAAAAGCCGCTGACACACACCGTTCAGGAAGCTCGTCTTATCGCCGAAGCTGCTGCTGAAAAGGGGGTTGCTACTCAATTAGGGACTCAAATCCATGCTGGCGACAACTATCGTCGAGTAGTGGAAATCATCCAAAGTGGTGCGATTGGCGATGTGACTGATGTTCATGTTTGGGTCGGTAAAGGCTGGGGTATCACCGAACTGACAGGCGTTGCTGAAGCTCCTCCTGAGTTCCTCAGCTGGGATCTGTGGCTCGGCCCTGCCAAAGTTCGACCGTATGTTGCTGGCCGTTATCACCCGGCTCAGTGGCGTCGCTTCTGGGAATTCGGTCAGGGTACGCTCGGCGACATGGCTTGCCACTACATGGATCTGCCTTTCTGGGCTTTGAAACTTCGACATCCGACTTTCTGCGAAGCCGAAGGTGCGGCAGTGCACGAAGAAATGGCTCCTACCGGTTTGACTGTTCGTTACAAGTTTCCTGCTCGAGAAGACATGGTCGCCTGTAACCTGACTTGGCACGATGGTGACCGAATTCCTAAGGAAGTCGCCGGCGAACGGGTTCCTGCCAATGGTGTGATGTTTGTGGGCACTGAAGGCAAGCTCTATTCCGATTACAGCCGCTATCGCCTGTTCCCGTCGGATAAGTTCTCTGCGTTCAAACCACCTGAACAATCGATTCCTGCTTCTATCGGTCATCACCAGGAATGGATCAAAGCCTGCAAGGATGGCTCGCCGACTACCTGTAACTTCGATTACTCCGGTGCTCTGACGGAAACAGTACTGCTCGGCAATGTCGCTTATCGTACCGGTAAGTCACTTGAATGGGACGCTGCCGGTTTGAAGGCCACTAACTGTCCGGAAGCTGATGCTTTTATCAGCAAGACATACCGCGCAGGCTGGGAAGTTTGACCTATAGTCAAGTTGGGCCATCTCGCGGTACTTCATGTTTAGAAGACCGCGTGTGGCCTTAGCGGAAGAAGGCCTGAAGTAGCGTCTCGGATCGTTGACGGTGATGAAGCTGGTGTGTTTTAAATATTAATAAATTATAAAGTATTAGTATTAATATAGAGGCAGAAGATTGTTGATAAGTGCCAGCGGAATCGCCGCAAGTGAATTCATAATAATGGTTTACGAGCGACAAGTAGAAGTGATTAACCGGTAGATAACATCGTTAATCAGCAGTGAACAGCTGTTGGTAAAACGCCCGGTCAATCAACACGGTAAAAACCAGTCGGTTGAACCAGGTTGATAACAATGCAGGAAGGGGGCATCCAGCAGATCACTCCTCAACAGGTTATCAACAACATTGTTGATAACCAAAAATAGCCACTATTCGCCTTCGATATACAGTTGCTGAATAGCAGTGTTTGGCAGCAGCGGTTGTAGCGCAGCGACACCGGCTTCTGTGACGGCCGTTCTGGTAACCTTCAGATCTTTCAACGCCGTTAGTTGTTGAAGCAACAGCAAACCCGCGTCAGAAACGGTGGTAGAACCAAGGTGCAGGAAAGTTAGCTTCTTCATTTGAAGCAAAGCAGGCAGGCCACCATCAGACAGCTGAGTGTTGTCAAGATTAAGCCATTGAAGATTAGTGAGACCAGTCAGGTGGGAGATTCCCGAATCAGTAATGGCCAATCGCCAAAGGTTAAGTTTTTTAAGATTTGTCAGGCCTGACAGGTGCGCTAATCCGTCATCAGAAAGCAGAGAGTTTTCGCTGAGGTCCAGTTCTTCGAGCGTCTTGATAAAGGCCAGATGAGCAAGTCCATCGTTGGATATCTGATTAAAGGCCAGACGAAGCTTTTTAAGTTTAGGATATCGGGTCAGCAGCAACAGACCCTCGTCGCTGATCGTAGTGGATTTCATGTAGAGTTCTTCAAGATTAACCAGCTTGTCCAGTGGTTCTAAGCCGACTTCGCTAACCCACAAGCCGTCTAAAACCAGAACTTTCAGGTTTGTTAATCCGGCAAGATGCACGATGCCCCCGTCGTCAACGGTTGTTGATCCGCTGACCCCATTCAAACGAAGAGCCTTCAGCGACAGCATATTTTTAATCAGAGCCATGCTATCGTTGCCGATAGGACAGCCGCGCAAATCGAGGTTTGCAAACGGCGATTCAGACGTTGCCAAAATAGCGATACCGTCATCAGAAACAGGCAGATCGTTTAGTAAGACCGACGAAACATGCTGTAAGGCGGCGACCCGTATCAAATCATCGTTGGTGGCTGCAGTATCACGAAGATTAACTTCAGTGATATGGCCCCGGCTATCTCGCTGAAGTTTGGCTCCTAAAGCTTCCAGTGCAGTGATGGCGTCAGCGTTATCAGCAGAAACCGGAACGGCGGAGGACTGGGACGAGGTCGCCGGCTGGGTGTTCTCAACGGTGCGGGAATCAGAACAGCCGAGAAAACAAGGAAACAGCAAGAAAGCGGGTAGGCAGTATTTCATCAGGCGGGACTTATTAGTTTGAGACGGAAACCGAAGCAGGACAGACGACCCTGTCATAGAGAGTAAAGATTGTAGCGACAGAACGGGCTACCGTCATGAATCAGGATAAAGAGGGGAAACAGCAAATTGGCTGGGAAGTTGGCATATTTGCGGAGTGATGCAACAATCACCGCCATATGTCCGAGCAAGCCTACAAGAAACTAATCAGCGGCGAAACACGCGGCGTCATGGCAACCGTTGCTCGTGGCGTTTTGAGCGTCCTGTCGTTTCCGTACGGCTGGGTGATGGCGATCAGAAACAAGGCGTTTGACAGGGGTTGGAAACCGGTTTACAGCGTCGAGAGACCGGTGATAGCAATTGGAAACCTGACGACGGGCGGTACGGGAAAAACACCAATCGTAGCGGCCGTCGTCAAACTTCTGCAGAAACAGGGTCACCGGCCGGGAATCGTCAGTCGGGGCTATGGTGCGGACAGCACGGGGATAAACGACGAAAAGCGAGTGCTGGAAATAGTTTGTCCGGGCGTACCCCATGAACAAAATCCAGACCGTGTAGCGGCAGCCAGAAAGCTAATCACGGAAGCCGACGTGACGGTCATCGTATTGGACGACGCGTTTCAACATCGTCGCATCGGCCGTGATCTGGACATCCTGCTGGTAGACGCCACAAACCCGTTCGGTTACGGAAGTGTGTTGCCTCGAGGACTGCTGCGAGAACCGATGACCAATCTGCGGCGAGCTGATCTGGTGTTGATCACAAGATCAGACCAAGTCAGCGAATCGACGCTTCAGCAAATAGAAGACACGATAACGCGTCAAAAATCGTTGTTAGAAAAAAAAACAGGCCGAGTTTCATTTCAGCCAACAGGGCTACTGACGGCGGCAGGTGATCAACAGCCGTTTACTGTGATGCAGCACAAAGCAGTGATGGTGGTAACGGCCATCGGAAATCCAGCAGCGTTTGTCGATACATGTACGCAAATGGGAGCGACAGTGGTGGCGACGCAGTTTTTCCCGGATCATCACCTTTACTCAAGAAAAGAACTCGATGACGTCGTGGAGCAGGCCAGAAAAGCGGGCGACACGCCCATACTGACCACGCTGAAAGACTTGGTGAAGATACCGAACGAATATAACAACATGGTGGCAGTGCAAATCGAAGCCAGATTCGAATCAGCGAGTGGCGACAGAATTCTTAGCGACGAACTGATTCGCGTGACTAACATTTACTAGAACAACGCGTGCTGAGAAGCACATCCAACGCAACAGGGAACGCACAGACGATGAATATGCCCGATAATTTGGCAGAACTGAAAGCCAGTGGCTGGACGTCTCGAACAGTAAAAGACGAGATCCGAGCCAATATTGAAAAAGCACTCGCAGACGGCGACCAACTGTTTCCCGGTGTCCTTGGTTATGAAAATACAGTTGTCCCGGAAATCAGCCTGGCGATGCTGGCGGGACATGACCTGCTGTTTCTGGGAGAGAAAGGGCAGGGCAAAAGTCGTCTGATGCGGCAAATGTCACGTTTTCTGGAAGAATACATCCCGTATCTCGATTTGCCGGGTTGTCCGGTTCACGAAGACCCGTTGAAGCCGATTACGACACAGGCGCGAGAATTTCTGGCAAATACGCCAGACGAACAGGTGTTCATCAAATGGTGGTCGCGGAATGATCGTTATGCAGAACGGCTGGCCCCAGGCACAAAGTTCGCTGACATCATAGGCGAAATCGATCCGGCTAAACTGGCGGCTGGAACCAGCATGTCAGCGGAAGATGCGTTGCACTTTGGTTTGATTCCTCGAATGCATCGTGGCATCTTTGCGATGAACGAATTGCCTGAACTGGACGAACTCGTGCAGGTGGGACTGTTCAATATACTGGAAGAACGCGACGTGCAGATTCGCGGATTTCCAGTGCAGTTCGACATCGACGTAATGATCCTGTTCTCTGCGAATCCGTCGACGTACAACCGCAGCGGAAAAGTGATTCCGCAGCTCAAAGACCGCATCGGTAGCGTGATTCACACTCACTATCCGGAGGAACGCGATCAGGGAATTCAGATCATGGAACAGGAATGCGGCATCCCGCTGGATGGTGAATATCCAGTGGTAGTACCGTTTTTTATGAAGCAGATTATTGAGGAAATCAGTCGGTGCGCTCGGCACAGTCGATACATCGACCAGCAGTCGGGCGTGAGTGCGCGTATCAGCATAGCGAATTACGAAACCATGATCGCGAGTGCTCGCCGACGTGGTGCGGTGCTGAAAGAAAGGCCAGCGGTACCGCGCATCAGCGACTTGGGGCATTTGTATTCTTCGTCGCTCGGCAAGCTGGAAGTGGACTTGATGAGTAGTCATCAAATGTCAGAGCGACAGGTGCTGGACGCCGTGACCGCCGAAGCGATCAAACGCGTGTTTGAGGAATACGTCGAACAGCACGGATTGGAAGAAATCAGCCAGATATTTTCCAAAGGCGTGAAGATCGAAGTCGGTGATATGCTGCCGAGCGAACACTACGAAATACTGCTAAAGCGAGTGCCACCAATCTGGGACAAGGCATTCGAAGTAAACGCCTCAGGTGAAGCAGCGGTACGAGCATCCTGCGTCGAATTTGTGCTGGCTGGCCTACACGCCACCGATCGGATCAGTCGAGCCCAGAGGCATGGAATCGTATCGTACGAAGTGGGGTAGACAAATCCGGCGTCGCGTAACAGTAAAAATTACTGTCGGGTGGATACATTCGAGTACTAAGTGGATATCCATAAACTGAAAGAAAAACCAATGGGACGATTTGTATGACCGCCCATGGGACGACAGGATGTTTGTCTTACGAGGGCTCAAATCACCTTAGGAGTTTTTTCATGAAGAGCACGTCCGTCCGAATAGCCGCCCCGTTGCTGGCGTTAATGGTAACCGTGGGTACGCTGACAGCAGTGGCACAAACAAAAACAGCCCCGGAAAAGTCCAAGGCTGCCGCATCGAAAAAGGATAGTTCGAAGTACCACCGATTGCCCACGAATTTCGGAAAACTAGAGCTAACCGAAGAACAGGTTCAGGAAATTTACAGCATCAAGGACACGACGGGTCCAAAGATCGCAGAACTCGCCAAAGAGATGGCTGTGCTCAAGGCAGATCAGGATCAGAAAATTAAGGACGTTCTGACCAGAACCCAGGTTACAGCTTTGAACAAGCTGAAGGCCGGTTCAGCCAAAGCAGATGACGAATCGTCTTCTGAAAAATCGGCACCGAAGAAAAGCAGTGCCAAAAAGAAGCCGACGAAAAAACCAACAGAAGAATAGTTGGCCAGCTGGCAGCGACATGAGACCTAACAGCCTGCTGAGGAAGAAGCAGGCTGTTCTCATGTGCACTTCGTCAGGAAATACACTCAATGACGCTGCGAGGATTTACGCCGCCAACTGTTTCAACATGGCCAATTCTGTCCGGCAACACAAACTTAAGATCACCGGACACGGTTTTTTTGTCCAGCAACATGCAGTTCAGTATGTCCTCTGTTCGTGTCTGCAGGGCATCCGGTACGTCGACAGGCAGTTGAACGGCTTTCAACAGATTCGTCTGGCGAATCACTTCAGCATCGCCGATTCGCCCCAATTTTCTGGCCAAACGGCAGGCACAGACCATCCCGATAGAAACGGCTTCGCCGTGCAGCAACGCACCATATCCGCCCAGAGCTTCAAAGGCGTGAGCGTAGGTATGGCCGTAGTTCAGCATAGCTCGCAGACCAGTTGTTTCGTATTCATCCTGTTGGACCACTTCAGCCTTCAATTGGCAGCTTCTAGCGACAATCTGCGTGACAACGCCCGGATCGCGATCGTTTAAGCCGGCGACGTTCTGTTCCAGATAATCGAAGAACGCCGCGTCCATAATCACACCGTATTTGATCACCTCGGCTAGCCCCGAACGATATTCGCGTTCCGGCAGGGTGGACATAATGTCGATGTCAATCAGCACTCCCACCGGTTGGTGAAACGCACCGATGAGATTCTTGCCTTTTGGGTGATTGATGCCCGTTTTTCCGCCAACAGAACTATCCACCATCGCCAGCAGCGTTGTCGGAATCTGAACGAAGGGCAGCCCGCGAGCGTAAGTAGCGGCGACAAATCCGGCCAGGTCACCAATCACACCGCCACCGACGGCAATCACGACGGTACGGCGATCGGCCTTGAAATCGACCAGTTCGTCGAACAGGTCAGACGCTTCTTTCAGCGATTTAGAACCTTCACCAGCCTTCACACAGACAACTCGGACTTCCGCTCCGCTGGTTGAAAGAGCCTTCTTTACAGAATTGGCGTGCGGCTGCAGAACGTTGGTGTCGGTGACAACGAAACACCGCAGCGGCTGAGTGTCCGAAAGCTGGAGCCATTCGTGGAGCAAAAAGCCGATATTGGGCAGATTGCCGAAGCCGATCGAAATCTGGTAACTGCGGGAACCAAGGTTAACGGAGACTATCTGGCCGGAAGCGTTCATGTCAGGGGGGATCTCGAACGGGAAAAAGCGGGAAAACGTGGTTGACGGTTGACCGGACTCTGGCCCAACGGTTTGATAAGATCGTTCAGGAAGGTGAGCGGGTATATTGTCCGCAAAACCTTCAGTTCCCCAACGAAAACCAACAAAAGCACATTTTATGCTGGCAAAGCGTATCATCCCCTGCCTTGACGTACACGCTGGACGAGTCGTGAAGGGAGTGAATTTCGTCAATCTGCAGGACGCCGGCGATCCGGTGGAGATTGCTCAAAAATACGAGCAACAGGGAGCGGACGAACTGGTGTTTCTGGACATCACCGCCAGCCACGAAGAACGGGACATTATTCTGGATGTCGTTTCACGCACATCCGAAGTGATATTCATGCCGCTGACCGTTGGCGGCGGTATTCGGACGGTCGACGACATTCGACGACTACTGAAGGCCGGCTGCGACAAGGTTTCTATCAATTCAGCGGCCGTGAAGACCCCGGAATTCGTTAGCGAAGCAGCTTTAAAGTTTGGCAGCCAGTGCATAGTGGTGAATATAGATCCCAAGCGAGTTCAAAAGGACGGTCGCGAATTCTGGGACGTGCACATTAATGGCGGCCGTTTACCGACAGGTCTGGACGTTGTCGAATGGGCTTTGGAAGTGGAGAGACTCGGGGCTGGCGAAATAGTGCTGACCTGCATGGATGCAGATGGCACAAAAGACGGTTACGATCTTGAAATCACTCGAGCCGTCGCTGATGCGGTCAAAATACCGGTCGTCGCCAGCGGCGGAGCCGGGTCACCGGCACATTTGTGCGAAGCCGTGACAAAAGGTGGGGCGAGTGCAGCATTGGCCGCCAGCATCTTCCATTATGGCGAATATACCATCGAAGAAACAAAACGGTACATGGCTGAACATGGTGTGACGGTCCGACTTTAAAGTGTCAGCTGGCCACACAGAGCGAGTTAAGCACCGGTAGCATCGGCTAAGATAAGATAAGATAAGAAAAGAAAAACATGGTTCACGCGCGTGACTGGGTCAAATCAACGTTCGATGCGGATGCCGATCTTGAGATCAATAAGATCTTTCGCATGGCAGTGAAGATGAACTGTTCGGACATCCATCTACAGGCGGGGCGGCCGCCGATTTTTCGGATCCGAGGACATCTAACTCCCCTGGACATGCCGCCGTTGAGTGAAAGTGCGCTGATCAAGCTTTGCTTTCCCTTAATGGACCAGCGAAACCTGGACATCTTTCATCATGATGGCGGGGCCGACTTTTCGAAGGTCGTCGATTACCAGGACGAGCCGTGGCGATTCCGAGTGAATCTGCTGACGCAGCTGGGAAAAGTCGGCATGGTCGCTCGAAAAATTGAGCGGTTCATCCCACCGTTTGAAGGGCTTTATCTGCCACCCGTCATGGAAGATCTGTGCAAATTCGATCAGGGGATGGTGCTGCTGGCAGGTGTGACAGGTTCAGGAAAAAGTACGACCATTGCGTCGATGCTGGACTGGATCAATCACAACATGAATAAGCATATTCTGACCATCGAAGACCCGATCGAATTTGTGTACACCTCAGATCAGTGCCTGATTAACCAGCGGGAAATCGGGCAGGATGTGGTGGACTTTCAGATCGCCATGAAACACGCGGTTCGTGAAGACCCGGACATCATGCTGGTGGGCGAAATGCGAGACCGCGAAACTTTTGAAACAGCGATTCACGCCGCTGAAACCGGTCACCTGGTGTTTGGGACAATCCACGCTTCCAGTGCACCGGGTACGATACCTCGTATTATCGACCTGTTTTCGGCAGATATGCATGCGGCCATTCGAGCGGCGATCGGCATGAGTATGAAAGCGATCGTCGGTCAGAAACTGCTGAAGACGATCGTCGACAAACCGGGTCGCGTACCGATCATAGAAATTATGCTGTTTAATCCGACGGTGCGAAAGCTGGTAATGGAAGGCGAAGACAACAAGCTGCATTCAGCGATTCGTATCGGCAAAGACGAAGGCATGCAGCTGTTTAACGACAGCCTTTACAGCTTTGTAAATCGGGAATTCATTAGTCGCGAAGCGGCGTTCGAAATTTCACCGAATGTCGAGGAATTGAGGATGAGACTGAAGGGAATCGAGGTCAAAGGCCCATCGATTCTGTAACAGTCTCAGCCAACGATTCCGGCTGACTATTTTCTGTAAAAGTCGGGTTATTCTCCCGCGGTCAGCATCAACCAAATTCAGGAAACTTCTACGTGACCAAAATTGTTTACACCGAAACCGACGAAGCGCCGGCTCTTGCAACTCATTCGCTGCTGCCGATTCTGAAGGCTTTTACAAAGTCTTCCGGAGTCGACATCGAGAAGCGAGACATCTCACTGGCGGCACGAATCATTGGCAACTTTGCCGATCTGTTGCCACCGGAACAACGACAGGCGGATGCTTTGTCTGAACTGGGCGAATTGGCCAAAACGCCGGAAGCTAACATTATTAAGCTGCCCAACATCAGCGCGTCGATTCCGCAATTGGTAGCAGCGATTAAGGAACTTCAAAGTCACGGCTATGCACTCGCGGACTTTCCGGAAGATCCGCAGACGGATGCGGAAAAAGACGCGAGATCGCGCTATGCGAAGGTACTTGGCAGTGCGGTAAATCCCGTTCTACGAGAAGGCAACTCTGACCGCAGAGTGGCGGCTCCGGTAAAGGAATTTGCCCGAAAACATCCGCATACCATGGGAGCATGGAGCCCGGATTCAAGAACTCACGTTGCTCACATGAACGAAGGAGATTTCTTCGGCAGCGAAGTTTCTCAGGTAATGGATTCAGCCGGCGAAGTCAGCATCGAACTGATCGCCGAAGATGGCACAATCACTTTATTGAAAAGTGGCCTGAAACTGCAGGCAGGCGAAGTGATAGACGCTTCGCGTTTAAGAAAAAGCTCGCTGCGGTCGTTCATCGCCGCCGCCATCGCCGAAGCGAAACATCAGGATGTCTTGCTGTCGCTACACATGAAGGCGACGATGATGAAGGTGTCTGACCCAATCATCTTTGGCCATGTGGTGACGGTGTTTTTTAAAGACGTATTCGAAAAATACGCCGACGTACTAAACAAGCTGGGTGTCGACCCCAACAACGGAATCGGGGATCTGTACTCAAAAATCAAATCGCTCCCGCTGGACCAGCAGGCAGCGATCAAAGCAGATCTGGAAGCCGTTTACGCCAGTCGTCCAAAGCTGGCGATGGTGAATTCCGACAAGGGTATTACTAACCTGCATGTACCAAGCGATGTGATCGTCGACGCATCTATGCCGGCAGCAATTCGTTCGTCAGGTAAGATGTGGGGACCGGATGGCAAGCTGGCCGACACCAAGGCCATCATCCCGGACCGGTGCTACGCTGGCATTTATCAGGCAACGATCGACTTCTGCAAGAAGAACGGAGCCTTCGATGTCACTACCATGGGCAACGTCAGCAATGTTGGTCTGATGGCTCAGAAGGCTGAAGAATACGGTTCCCACGACAAGACGTTCGAAATCCCGTGTGCAGGTGTTGTTCGCGTGGTCGACGCAGCACACACGGTGCTGATGGAACACACGGTTGAACCGGGCGACATCTGGCGAATGTGCCAGACCAAAGACGCGCCGATTCGCGACTGGGTTCGTCTGGCTGTTTCTCGCGCTCGATCGACAGGTTCGCCAGCGATCTTCTGGCTGGACAGCGAACGAGCTCACGATGCCAGCCTGATGAAGAAGGTTAACGAGTATCTGCCGCTGCATGATACGACCGGGTTGGATATTCAGATACTGTCGCCGGTCGACGCCACGCTGCTAAGTTGCCAGCGAGCGAAAGAAGGCAAAGACACGATTTCGGTCACAGGCAATGTTCTTCGCGATTATCTGACCGACCTGTTTCCAATTATTGAACTCGGCACCAGCGCTAAGATGCTGTCCATCGTACCATTGCTGGCCGGTGGGGGACTGTTTGAAACTGGTGCGGGTGGATCAGCTCCAAAGCACGTTGAACAGTTTATTGAAGAAGGCCACCTGCGCTGGGATTCACTGGGCGAGTTTCTGGCCATCGCGGTATCACTGGAAGATATGGCCGAAAAGACGCACAACGCAAAGTTGAAGGTGCTGGCTGAAACGCTGAACGAAGCAAACGGAAAATATCTCGAGAACAACAAGTCACCATCTCGAAAAGTGAACGAACTGGATAACCGAGGCAGTCACTTCTATCTGGCACTTTACTGGGCTCAGGCTCTAGCCGCTCAGACGAAGAACAGCGAACTGCAAACAGAATTCGCTGGCGTCGCGGCTGAACTGACAGATAAAGAAGCAGTAATCTTGCAGGAACTGGAATCCGCTCAGGGCCACCCGGTCGACATCGGCGGCTACTACCATCCGAACGAAGAAAAAGTCTCAGCCGCCATGCGTCCCAGTGCAACGTTCAATGCGGTGATAGCAGCGGTCTGAAGAATTCCGAGTGGGCAGGAACGCTCAAAGTAGAAATCAAACCAACCTGAATGCTGTGACGAACGGCTGGTGACAGCCGTTTGACGCGGCTCGCGGGAAGGAAATGCTTAAAATCAGCCGTACCAATAGATTTAGAGGAGCCGGCGCCACGACATTGTTCTGCGACATCTTCGGCGCGGTCCAGCATAGAGGACCAACTCATGCCATCGATCGTTTTTGGATATGTCGGACTATTCGTGCTGCCCGGCTTTTGTAATGCTCATGACAATCAGCCAACAATTAAGAAACTGCCCGCGAAGGCGTTGAGGCGTGTTCTTGCGGCAAGCCGGCATGAAGGGGTTTTGTGACTTTGCTACCGTGGTCGGTTTCCATTTTGGGGAGCACAACCATAGTCGGACGAAAGCGTGGCGATATACCGAAGTCGCTTTTTCGATGGAACAAGGAACTGTTGATTCAATCCATCGCGGTTATAAAGTCACATGGAAAGAACCCCATCGGGAGATGATCGTGCCTGTCACGATAAATTTAACCCGGTTGCCGTCAGCCGATATTCTTGCCTATGAAGAGAAAGTTCGAGCCGCCCAAGCACGTAGCGAAGCACATCGTGGAAAGACAGAAGCGCAGCGCGTATCGACGTAAGCGACAAAGAAGCAGTCTTAGCAGTCGTGTCCGACAGTTCTACGGAGCAATTAGACGCTTTGATCGCCAAGCAGGAATCGGAAAAAGTCAGTGATCACCCCGAATTGGCCAGAGCGATCTACGAACAGATGTTCCTTCGAGTTCGCACGCCGTATCACACTGAAGCTGCTGTCGTTCGCCAGGATCCATCATTGGAGAAGACGGTTGCTTTGGCGGAAAAGTAAGCGATATCTGGCAGCTCATTTGATATCGCGCTAACCGGCGATGCCGTCCAGGCAGACAGCCCGCTGAAGAAAAATCAACTGGTTTGTTTTGGAGACCGCAGCACGCACGCACTTTAAACCTGCTCATTTCTATGGCGCAGTCGAAGACGTTTTGGTTCAGCGGACACGACAGTCCACGCCGAAGTTGATTGCTGTCAAACGAAACCAATGCCGCCTGCCACTGCCCGACTTCAGCGATCCGGCGCTGTTCGAGAAAGTCGAATCGCCCGCAGATGTCCGGTCCGGACAATAGTCTTCACTGATCGATTAAGATAAGCGTGTTCTGAATCACGCTGCTGATTATGTTGGCCGCAGCGGCAGGTTGCCGATTTTATGTAGATACCAGAGCAGTCCGACCGTGGCGGCAAACAGAACCGGCAATGTCCAATCGTTACTCGGTAGACCGTGACAAAACGGCGTGCACTTCCCTCATAGACTAGTCTGAGCCACGGCCAGTCGAACCAAACATATAAAATAGCAGCCAGCCAAAAATGCCCAGTAGGCTTCCATAAGAAGCAGCAAGAATAGCAGCCACGACGGCGTTTTAGTGAGAACGAAGGCGCGTGTCGTGAAAAGCAGAAAGAAGACACCGACAAAAATGATCGCCCTGCTTTTGGCGGAATGGTTGGTCCGTTTTTACGTCCAAAAAGTTTCCGGCGATCACGCTCTATTGAGATCCGGGTTTCTGATACTCAGCAGAAAAACCAATTGCGTGAGGACCACGCAGATTATCGTTTCCCGATTGTCGCTTGATGCACCACATGAAGGTTCAACCGACTGGCAATCGTTGGTTTTCAACCGATCAGTTCTTCGATGACTTTGCCGCCGAATTGGCTGAGTTGCTTGAAGCGTCCAGCGTGGTAGTAGCTGAGTTTGTTGTCGTCGAGTCCCAGCAGACGCAACAGAGTGACGTGGAAGTCTCGGATGTGGTGTACGTTTTCAACAGCCTTGGCACCGATTTCGTCCGTTGCTCCGATGGTGTGGCCCGCTTTGCAGCCACCCCCGGCCATCCAGATGGCCATCGCGTCGGGATTATGGTCTCGCCCATACGCGACGCCTCCGCCGCGAACACCGTTGTCCGGAGTACGACCGAATTCGCCCATCCAGACGATCAGCGTTTCATCCAGAAGACCTCGTTTTTTTAAGTCATTGATAAGCGCGGCAATCGGTTTGTCGACGGTGGGAATCAGGCTGCCATGAGCCTTCGCCAGATAGTCGTGAGAATCCCAGGTGCTGGCATACAACTGTACAAAGCGAACGCCTTTTTCCACTAGTTTTCTGGCCAGCAAACAGCGTCGTCCGAAGTTGTCGGTTGGCTGCTGGTCGACACCGTACATGTCCAGCGTTTGTTTTGATTCACCGGAGATATCCACAATGTCCGGCACTTGAGTCTGCATGCGGAAGGCCAGTTCGTAACTTTCCATGCGGGCGGCCAGAGCAGCGTGTTGCGGATGTTGGCTGGCGTGCTGTTGATTTAGCTGCCCAATAAAATCGAGCGTCTGGCGCTGGTGTTCGCGAGTAACTTCTTTCCGTGGGAGGATGTCAAGAATGGGTGACCCTAGTGGACGCAGTGGCGTGCCCTGCAAGCTTGTCGGTAGAAAACCGTTCGACCAGTTTGCAGAACCGCCTTGTGGATGAGCCATTTCAGGCAGGACAATGAAGCCGGGAAGATCTTTGTTTTCGGTGCCAAGTCCATAGTTTACCCACGACCCCAAAGCCGGATCGCCACCAAACTGATTGCCAGTATTAACGTGATAATTGGCCGTTGGGTGATTCACCGATTCCACCTGACAGCCTCGGTAAAAGCACAGGTCGTCGGCGACGGCGGACAGATGCTTCCACAGATGGCACATGTCAGCACCGGAATCTCCGTGCTTTGCAAACTGAAATGGGCTTTGCACGTAATAGCGTTTGCCGCTGGACATGGCCGACTGTTCTTCGCCGGAGCGGTTGAATTCCTGCAGGTGCAGGTCGTGCAGCTTCGGTTTTGGATCGAAGGTGTCTATGTGCGACGGGCCGCCTTCCATATACAGAAAGATGCAGTGCTTCGCTTTCGCCTCGGGAAAATGCATGCCGGCATTTAGCGAATACCGCGCAGTCGCGACATCGCTGGCATTTGCGGATTCAGACAGCATGCTGGAAAACGCGATGCTGCCAAGGGTGGCACCGAGGCCGTAAAGATAGTCTCGCCGAGGAAAGAACTTCTTCATGCAAACACCTTTCTATACACAACTTCGTCGACGACAGACTATTTCCGACGCTGGCCAATGCAATACAGAACCTGATCGGACCGCAGAAAAATTTGGCCTTCAGCAGGAGTAATGGAAGCTCGGAAAATTTCGCTGCTGTCCGGTTTGACGTCATTGACGGCCACAATTTCCATGTCCTCACCGGCTCGAACGACGTAGGTTTTACCGGATTCCGCCACAAAAAACGCGAGCCCATTCCATGAAACCGGAGTTGCACAAAACTGTCCCAGAACGGCAGCGTCACCAAGTCGCCGCCGCCATTTTTCTTCGCCGCTGGTAATATCATAGGAAGCAATCGTGGCACGACGCATGTCCATCACGAGACTTTGCTGGTCAATCACAATCGGCGAAGGAAGGTCTCGAGCACTTTTACGCGGAGAGTGCCAGACCATGTGTGTGGCAGTGACATCGCCGTTGCCCCCGGGACGTACGGCGTAAGTATCGCTGTTGAGTCCGCAAACTACATGCAGCAGATCACCGGCTGGCGTGATGGTTGGAGAACCGCGCCCGGCGAAGCCTTTGCAGAACCAAAGTTCCTTGCCGTTGGTCGGATCGTAGGCTCGAACACCGTGATGTCCGTTCATAATAAGTTCGTCGCGACCGTTGGCCTTAATCAGAATCGGCGTGCTCCAGCCCCGAGTATCCTCACGTTTTGTTCGCCAGACTTCATTGCCTGTTTTGCCGTCAAAGGCGGCGATAAAAGCATTGGCGTCAGCGTCACCGTTTTGAATGACCAGGTCGCCGAACAACACCGGGCAGGCCGCAGTGCCCCAGGGGCCTTCAAAGACGCCCAGATCTTTTTGCCACAGTCGTTTGCCATCGCAGGCATAACAAACCAGCCCGCCACCCTGACCGAAGAACGCATAAACTCGCTCGCCGTCGGTCGCGCATGTGGCCGATGCCCAGCCGTTCATCAGGTGACTGGCTTCAGGTTCGCCCTTCCATGCGACGTCGCTCCACAACAGCTTGCCGTCGTTTCGGTCAAGGCACATCACTAACCGTTGTTGACCATTGTCGATCGCTGAAGTGAGGAAGATTCTGTCGCCAGCGATTACCGGCGAAGACTGACCTTTGCCGGGCAGTGAGGCCTTCCAAACCACAGAATCCGGCCCCCACTCGACCGGCAGGCTGGTTTCTGCACTGTGTCCATTTTGCAGCGGACCGCGCCAACCGGACCAGTCTGCACCGACGGCCATGGTTTGGCAAAGCAGCGTCACGCACAGCAGGTTTCCAATACCGAATACTTGTCGGCTCACGATATGCTTCCTTTTTGGCAATGGCGAAGGATGGGCAGATGTACAGGCTTTAAAGCATAACCGACGCACCATCCGAATTTCATCTGAAGGACAGTGTGAACGATGTACCGAACATATTCTATTGCTTTTCTGATGCTGATCGGGGTTCTGGGATGTTCAGGCTCAGATACCACCGTGGCATCAATTGCTTCGCCTTCCGAACATCGACCGGCTGATGGGCCAACGGAAGTGGTGATCGTCGGTACTCAGCACTTGATCACGGACATGCCGGCCGGCTTTACACCGGGCCACCTGCGCGCACTGCTGGCTAACATCGAGCCGGATATTATTCTTACAGAAGAAGCGATGAATGTTCGAGGCGGTGCTTCGACGGCACCGTATGAATGTGCGAATGTCACTTTGCCTTGGGCTGCCGAGCACCAAGTGGAAGTCATTCCTGTTGGCTGGTATTCGCCCGGCTACGCAAAGCTGGTTGATCAAATGGTTCAGCGTTTTGCAGCATCAGGCAACAGCGAACGGTACGAACTGATCGAGCGAAGATTTCAGCAGGAATCCGGTGCAATGGTGACGTCGTGCGAAACTATGAATGGCAAAGCTTACAATAAACTTTGGCGAGACTATCACGATCGCCTGCATCAATTGGCTGGAAGCGATACGCCCTGGGAACAGTGGAACGCAAAAGTTGTCGACAACATCCGCAAAGCGTGCCAGACTCATCCGGGCAAAAGAATCGCGGTTGTCTTCGGAGGTGCTCATACGTATTACTTCGCCGATCAGCTGGCCGCGGACAGCCAGCTGAAAGTGATTCCGACAGACCGCTACTTGCCCATCACTTCAGAACAGCTTGCCGAGAACACAACACCGCTGGACTATGTGAAAGCGATGCGACCTCTGAATCTGGCCGCCATCAGCCATGTTCAGTTAGACCATGTGGGCAGGCAGCTGGACCATGTGAAGGGTGTGCCCAGTCTGGCAGGAGACTACAATCTGTTTTACGGAAAGTATCTGATGCACGCCGGAAAGCTGAACGAAGCGGTGTCTGCCTTTGATGCCGTGATATCAGCAGCAGGAGAATCGATATCAAAATTCGACGAAACGAATCGACTCATCGATGGAGCCCGATTTGGCGCAGTGATAGCTTTAAGCCAAGCTGGACAAAACGAATATGCCCGCCAGCGACTACAAGCGATTTTGGGAGACCAGGCGTCGAACATGCAGGTAAAGCACTACGCTCAGCAGTTACTTGCCTCAATACCGGAGTAGAGTTTGATGGGTGAAGGAGAACCCAAACAGTTCGGCAGCTTGAACCCATACGCGGCTCCTAAATCAGGTGTCACGGCATCAGAAGTTCGTCTGGCAGACAATGAGTCCTATCGAGTGATCGATCGGGTGATGTATTGTCGTGAACAGCTGGATTTGCGAGATATCTGCTGGCTGACAGGTGACACGGAAGGCCTTGTCGGAACTCAGAAACGCGTGCCTCGGGCTGCACCTAAATGGCTGACGCGGTTCTTTTTGGTGGCGATCAGTGGAATCTTGGCGCTCCATTATGCACAATTTTTAGAGGGTTCTCCGCCAGGAAAATGGATATTGATGGCGATGATCTATCCACTAATGCTGAGCAACTGGTTGCTGCACTATTTATGTGGCAAAAAAGTGCCGGTTCAGGTAGGCCAGTCAGCAGCCGCTCACTTAAAGAGCCAAGCCGCCAAGGCATTTGGACGCAGTATTCTGTTTTACGTCCTTGCGCTTGGCCTGGTCGCCGCGGTGCTAAGTTTGACCACTGAACACGCTGGGCAGTGGGCGGTAATTATCGGGGTTAATCTTGGTGCTGTTCTGAGCCTTGTCTATTACATCAGGCACAGACCCAAGGGCTTCACTGTCGCAGCGGCGATTCACAGCGATGGCGTGTTCCGGCTGCGAGGTCTCACGCCCGAATTCTTGCACGCAGCGATGCAGAAGCAAAGCTGGTAAACCAGTTCCCTACGTGGTCGCTGCTGCAGCTTCCTGCTGAGTTCGAATGTGTTCCAGTCTGCCGTAGACAATGGCATAGACGCACGCGGCCAGCACTACGATAAGGAAACAAGTGGGCCACAAAACGTGAGCTCCCCAGCGACCCAGAATCTGGCCTCCCGCCGGAGCTCCGACCGTGAGCCCGATCGCATGGCACAGTGAAAACACGCCCATGTAACGACCTCGCATGCTGGTTGGAGCGAGGTCCGCAACCAAAGACTGTTTGAAGGCCGCCTGGCAAACTTCACCCAGCGTCCAGATTACGATTGTCAAAAAAAACATCGGAGCGGTTTCAGCGAATGTTGTCAGCCCGAAGCCGGCCGCCAGCAATAGCTCACCGCCGAGAATGACGAGCACGCGATGAAACCGATTCAGAAAATGGGTAAACGGGATCTGGCAAATGACGATCAGAATGCCGTTGGTCGACAGCAACCAGCCAACCTGTGCTTTAGAAAACCCAAGCTGGCTCAAGTAAATCGGCAGTGTGGAAAATGCCTGCATGAACACAAGGCTGGTGAGTAGAGTTGCGAAGGAAAACAGCACAAACGTGCGATCGCCCTTCATGTGGGCCAATGCTTCCGACCAGGTTGCCTTCTGAATGTTATTCGATGTGGCGTTATCAGCCGCGTCGCCCGGTTCAGCACCATGCTTCGGCAAGGTCTCTTTGATGAAGAACACGATGATCAAGCCATAGGCGGCGGTGGTCAAAGCGTCTCCCCAGAACAGCCACAGAAACGAATGCTGAGCCAGCACGCCGCCAATCGGAGCGGCAAACGCAAATCCCAGATTGAAGGCAATGTACATCAAGGCAAAAGCCAGTGGTCGCTGAGTCTGATGCACAAGGTCACCCATCATTGCGGAGGCAGCGGGGCGATACATTTCCACTGCTAAAGCAAACGCCAGCACCAACCCGAGGAACGACCATTGCTCCGTTGCAAACGGCATTATGGCAAGTGCGATTGAACCGCCGGACAGAGCCAGCAACATGATCGGTTTGCGACCAAAGCGGTCTGCCAAAAGACCGCCGGCCAGAGACGACACAACGGAACCCACACCAAACACGCCAAAACAGTTGGCGGCGAAAGCGACTCCAAAACCGAGCTGTTCGCTGACATAGATTGTCATGAACACCATGACAAAAGAACCAGCCCGGTTCACAAACGAGCCCAAACAAAGCACGTGAACGGCCGCCGGAAGGTCGATATATGGTCGGATCGCATCGCGAAAAACGGAAGAAACGGCGGCCATCGTAGGGTGCTCAGAAAGTCGGGGCAGGGCTATAGAATCCCATTCGGACACGAAATGTCGCGAAAGGCTCGCTTAAAAGCCAGCGGTCTATGCGGCACTAATGATGTCGCAGCAGAAAAGTTGACGGGGAAGCCGCTAAAGGATTTGGTCGCGATTTGGCTTTCCATGCGTCGTTGCCGTCGTCAATCGCGTTCAGCGCATGGCACCTGAGCACGACCGCCGAGCAACCGGTCAACCGGTCCGATGTTATCCAGATTTCTGTCCGTAAACGCCAGACTATGCAGCACAAAACGCAGCGCATTCAGGCGAGCGGGCTTTTTGCAGTCAGACTTCACGACAGTCCAGGGAGCGTCGATACTTCTGCTTTTCATAGGCCTTCCGCGACATTAGGTGCTGATAAGGATCACCGCCGTTTCGCCAGTTTTCCGACAGGATGTCGTCCGGTACCGGACCGTCCTTGCAAGACTTTGCGTTGGGTTTACGTAAAACAGCGTCCCGCAGCACGGACGCATCGTCTCCCGATGTACCGGCCCGAATCGCGTGCAGCACCTTGCCCAGTGTTTGAATGTCATAAGGCGGGACGCTGCCAATAATATCCTTCCCCGCGCTTATGTTTGCTTCCTGTGCGACGACGACGCCACTCCGACACAGTAAATTCTTCGCTGCGCGCTGCAGTATTGGAAGGAGCAACGTTGCCGTCCAACGTGAGTTTGTCACTTTCCGCCGGTTCAGTGTTGCTGCTGCGAACTCGTCGTTTTGGCTCAGTAGATCCTGGCTTCTGTCCGGATGTTTAATTTCGCTTGCCTGCCATAAGAAAAGTGTTCTTTCAGGGCTAACAAATCAACGGAAGATCCCCGGTCACTTGTGATTGATCAGTGGCACTTTTAACAACCCATGATTGATCGAAGAAACCCACAATAAGCGAGTGCAACAGCAAATCCTAACCAGATCTTGCAATCGTCTGGCGATTGTTGACACTGCTACGAGAACTACCGTTGGATGGTGACCACCAATAGCAATTGCGAGGCAGAATACGTTGAAACTCCGAGCGTTTTTATATTGGCTGGCCATTACAGCGCAAGTACTTCCGTTTGTTCAGGCGATCGGATCGGATCAGTTACAGGACGTCGTGCAGCCTGTTATTCGGAAGCATTGCTTAAAGTGCCACGACGGTGCTGCCGAGGCGGAAAGCGAGGTGAATCTGGTCGCGTTAAAAACGGTGGCAGATCTCACAAAGGATGCCGACCTGCTTGGTACTTTGATCAAGGTGCTTGATACGAACGCCATGCCTCCCGCGGACGAACCGCCGCTGGATGCATAAACGCGAAGTGAATTGATTCGCGAGTTAAAAGTCATGCTCCAAACTTCGCTGAGCGCGAACAGGTCTTACTCGCACGCGCCGCTCAGGCGGATGAATCGGTTTCAGTACAACAACTCTGTGCAGGATTTATTTAAGCTGAATCGAGTAGTGTTTGCGTTACCGGAACGAATGTCGCGAGATCACAGCAACTATTTTCAGCCAGCCAGTCGCAAAATGCCGGATCAGGTAAAAGTCGGCAGTTGGCCGCTGGGTAAGTCGCAACTAATCGAAGCCTGCCTTGGTGGGGTGGCACCGTTTCCTCAGGATCTTCGAGCCGAACACGGTTATGACAATCGCGGCGATCATCTGACTCTGTCGCCGCTGCTTTATGAATCGTTTTTGAGCCTGAGTCGTTCGATACTGGAAAGCCCCGATCTGACGGTAAAGACCAGTGGCATCTGGAAAACGTTTTTCGCTGAACCAGCGTTGAAGACGGATGTGCCGAGTGAAGTGAGAAATCGTCTGCGTGTGTTCTTAACGCGAGCGTTTCGTCGTCCGGTCCAAGAGGAACAGCTGAATAGGTATGCGGATCACGTGCTTGCGAAGGTCGCGTCGGGCGCCTCATTCACGGACAGCATGAAGGCCGCTGCCTCTGCTGCCATCGCGTCGCGAAAGTTCCTGTATCGAATGGCACTGCCGCGAAATTTGTTTGGAATCTGCGCAGCGTGATGACTCGCGTTGACCGCGGCAAGAATTTTTTCGTTATCGCACCACGTTGAAGGAAATCGGAATGTTGGCTGAACGTCCTGATCGCTAAACTTCTCGGCGGCTGGACCTTTCCTGAATCGAACTGCGTAGAAACAATTGACCAGGGAAGGTCCCTGTCTTTTACGCCACCAACCGCATTTGATGCAGCCTCATTTTCCATCTTCCGGCGTTCGCTGATGCAGAACGACGAGCTGCCGCTGACAGAGGTCGTGGATAGCGATCGATTTGCTCGGGCGTTTGAAAAACATGGTGTCGATTTCGGCGACGAGGAAGGTGTTGTCTATACGCCTGCCATTACGTTGTGGGCGTTGGTTTCTCAGACATTCTTTGCCGGGGCGCAACGCAGCTGCAAGGCGGCTGTGTTGCAACGCGGCTGTGTTGCAACGCGGCTGTGTTGCAACGCGGCCGTGTTGCGAGTCGCGTCGTTGTGGGCGACTCGGGGCCGCACGGTGTGCGACACCAACACCGGAGCCTACTGTCGCGCTCGGAAGAAGATTCCTTTCGAACTCGTGCGTGACATCACACGTCAGATCGCTCACGACGCCGAAGCCGGGGTGAGTCACACGGGCGTGAGTCACACGGTTGTCGATGAAGATCCCGATGTGAACCTGTCATCGCGCGTCGTCAAAGAGGTCCGCGTACATGCGAATGGTCGTCGTGTTTTGTTACTGGATGGGTTCACGATCACGGCCGAAGACACACCGGAGAACCAGGAAGAGTATCCTCAGAATCCCGTTCAAAAGGCAGGACTCGGCTTTCCCATCCTGCGGTGCGTGACCTTGATTTCGCTGTACACCGGCCTGCTGTTTGATGTGGCTTATGGACCGTACAGCGGCAAGGAAACCGGCGAAACGGCCTTGATGCGTCAACTGCTGAACGCGCTGCGACCAGGCGACATTTTGTTGGCCGACTGTTATCTGTGCACGTACTGGCTGATCGCCGCCTGCCGACAACGAGGCGTTCACATTGTGATGAAGAATCACTACCAGCGTGAAGACCATCCCGCCGATGCGATTCGTCTTCGCGAAGGAGAACGCCTGGTGACATGGACTCTTCCAGCACGTCCATCGTGGATGAGCAAAGAAGAATACAAACAGCAACCGGCAACGCTTGAACTTCGCCTGATTGATGTGAACGTCCACCGCAACGGCTTCCGTCCGAGCCAGTTCACAGTCACCACAACGATGACCGATGACGAGCAATATTCCGGCAACTGGATTCGATCAATTTACGAAAGTCGGTGGCTGGTCGAGCTAGATATCAGGTCGATCAAATGTTCGTTGAACATGGACATTCTGCGTGCCAAAACGCCAGCCATGGTTCGCACAGAATTGTGGAGTTGCCTGCTGGCTTACAATCTGATCCGACTCAAGATGCTACAAAGCTGCGCGGTGTCAGGACGCGATCCGAGATCAGTGAGTTTCACGACGACGATGCAACTTCTGGCAACCAACTGGCTTCTATGCGCGGTGGTCGGTGTCACGTCGGAACTGGCCGCTCTCGGACAGGAGGTGCCGATCAGTCAGCAAGTCGGCCAGCGCGACGGCCGCACCGAACCGCGAGTCAACAAACGCAGACCCAAGGTGCTCGCACTCATGCAGAAACCCAGGCACCAACTTCGAAAGGAACTGAAAGCCGCTGCATGACGTAAACCCTTGGATACCAAACGGCAGTGCCATTCGTAGCAGACACCGGTTGCGGCATGACCGAAGAAATTCAAAACAAAATCTTTGAACCATTCTTCACGACAAGGGAAGTCGGAAAGGGCACCGGGCTTGGACTATCAGTGGTTCATGGAGTGATGACTCAATGTGGTGGCCATGTCAGAGTCACCAGCGAAGTTGGTTCCGGCACGGTATTTCACCTGCTGTTTCCAGCGACAGCAGAAACAGCCGCGTCGGCGCCGTTGCTGCGTGACTCAGATGCAATGAGTGGCACGGAAACAGTGTTCGTTGTGGAAGACGAAGCCGCAGTACGCAGCATTACATGCACGATTCTGGAGTCTCGCGGATTTCACGTCCTGACCGCCAGTAGTGGCGCGGCTGCACAAAAGATAGTGGATGAATATCAGGACCAGATTCATCTGCTGCTGACAGATGTCGTGATGCCGACAATGGGAGGCCGCGAACTTAGCCGCTTATTGCGAATGCGTCGGCCCGATCTGCGCACCGTATTTATGAGCGGACATACAGACGACACAGTAGTTGAGCTTGGACTTTTCGAAGGAGGCGCTGCATTTCTGCAGAAGCCGTTCACAACCGCTGGTCTCGTGCGAAAAATCCGCAGCGTGCTGGATTAGCGGAAAACAGAACGATAGCCGGCACTCTGGTCAGATGTTTAGCCAACAACTCGGTTTGGCAGCAAAGCGAAGCGGCGGACTGAAGGGAAAAAAAGAAAAGAGCCACCTGCTTCTTTCGAGGCGGGTGGCTCTTAGAGTTTTGATTGAGCTGGAACGATTTAGTTTCGGCTGAAGCTGATCGCCGCCGCGTTACTGCCAGCCAGTGTGAAGCTGAAGGCGTTGGTGTCGGTTATGTTCATGGAACCGGCCAGTTGCTGATTGTCGTTGGCTCGAGTCAGGTTCAGCGATCCGTTTGTAGCCGCGTATTGACCTGAAAAGCTGCTGGCTGATCCGGTCTGATTTGTAGCGACCCAGCTGAAACTACCATCAGCCTGCAGAGTCAGTTGAACGGTTGCTCCGTTGCCAAGTGTGGCCGTCCAGTTGCCAACGTGAACCGGTGTCTGAACTGGCTGAGGCTGTGATTGAACAGACGTTGGCAGTGGTGGAGCAAAGCCGCCCAGTGCCTGCAGTGCTGACATTTGAACGGCGTTTGCTGGGGCAGGACCAGCAATCTGAACCGACTGTTGTGGCGAGACTGGCTGTTGAGTCGGGGCGAACTGAGGCTGAGCTACAAGCTGTGACTGAGAAACCGGCTGAACAGTCTGCAGCTGAACGGGCTGCTGAGGCACAGACTGAGTGAAGGCAGGCGGCGGAGCAATTGCCTGCTGTACGGGTCGTACGGCCTGAACGTGCTGCGAATAGGTTGGAGTAGCGTAGCTGTAAGTTGGTGAAGCGCGGTGATAGTTGCCGTAGCTGACAGACGGAACAGAGTAGCTGCGAACAGAGCTGCTTGAGTATCTGTTTGAGCGTCGACCGCCACAGGCGTTTGAATCGTTGGCAACGACGGCCAGAGTTGCGAATGCGAAGATGGCGGTCAGCAGAGTGTTTCGTGAAATGGCCATGATGAAATGCCTTTCGAGTTCTCGAAGAATTGAATTGTTGTCGGGTACAAATTCTTCAGCGAAAACCGTCAGGATTTGTTACATCGCAAAGGGCAGAAAAGAAAAATGGCTCAGGCAAAACACTCGCATAATGAAAAAATACCAATGAGTTTCGGGCTCAGGCAACTTAAAAAGTTGTCTTGGTTTCTTGGAAACGTGGTGTTTTTATCCGCGATAAATCTGTTAAATGGTCGTTGTTGTTGGGATATGTTTCCAAAAAAAGGGCTCCCGTTTCGACCTTAGTGATGGGCCACGCACAATCAGCTCGCGAGTGCCTTGTCCGGTGTGAACAACGATCCGGGTTCCTAACACGATAGATTTCGTAGACAGAATCTGTTGCCACCTGACCATGATTTGAGCAGTGAAAAATGTTGTTCCGATGCGGATCCCGTCGGCGTTGACATGCCCCCAAGCAAATGGCCAATTGGTTCGGCAAGGGACCAGCTGAATCCAGTCGGTACCGCGCAATTACTCGCAGCCGAATCGAGCAGATAGCTGCTCATTCATAAAGTGTTCTTTCTTTATTAACAGCGAATGTTAGGCGAGAACGATAGTACAGCTGGAGTGGATGAAGAAGCTCGAGCAAAAGCCGGTGCTGCCAGTTCATCCTTAGTTGCCAAAAGAAAACGACCGCTGCGTATCCGGTGGGGACGCAGCCGTCGATTAGGTGTCACGCTTCTGACTCTGACAGAGAATGAAAAATGAAAGGAGTATTGTTAACGTCCAGGTGACGCTCTTCCTGAACGATGATCAGTTGCTGAGCCAATCGTTGAGGACGCTGGCAGGGTCGACTGTTGTTTCTGTTGGCGTCAGGTCTTTCTTAGCAAGGTTGGTTAGTTTGGCGACATATTCCATCGTGCTTTTCAGTGTTCGAGGAGTGGCGGTCGCATCAACCTTGCAGACATAGATCACCAGGTAGTCACCGTTTTTTGTGCGTTCGATTGTCCATGCGCCCATTTTTGTCTGAGCACTCTGCTGCAGCAGCTTCATGGTGATGTCTATGCCTGGAGCTTCTTTCAGTGTTGCCGCCAGAGCCCAGACCTTGCGAACGTCAGCCTGTTGAAAGTATTCGACTTCCGCAGTAACAAACACAGACTGTTTGACTTTGTCGGCTTGTTCAAATGAGACTTCCAGAGCGTCTCCATCAACCTTTGCAAAAGTCAGTTCGGCTTTTTCCAGAACGTCGGCAACCGGCTGTGGGGCTGGTTTCCAGTCGCCTGCCAGAAACGCTTTGACTTCTGAAATATCAACGCAGTAGGTCACCAGGCGTGCCTTCGGTGACAGCGACTGGCAGATACCAAGCAGTTCGCCTTTATTGTTGACAACCGGGCCACCACTGTCGCCCTGATTGATCGGCGACTGAGTTTCCAGAACCATGAAATCGTGTTCGCCAGTGCCCGTGCGGAACTGCTTCTGATAGACGCTGCGAACAGTACCGGATGTGTACACCCAAAGAGCTTCTGTCAAACCCGAGTTGCCTACAGACTGGACGGCTTCGCCAGGCCCGCTGCTTTCAGGTGCCAGCTGGATGGCGGAAACGTCAGCGGGAATTCGATCCAGTTCAATCAACGCGAGATCTCGTTTCCGGTCGACCGCCAGAACTCGGCCGCGAACACCTAGTGTTTTGACATTCTTTAGATAGCTGTCGCGTTCGACAACGGGTTTGCTATCTTTGAGTTTCGGGAAGAAGATGACAGCCGTTCGAGCATTGCCAACGACATGAAAGTTGGTGATCAGCAGTTTCTTTTCAGCGTCAACCAGCACGCCAGTGCCACTGGATGTTTCTCCGTCGGACTTGGCCAGCACCCAGGCTGTTGACTTGAGCGTCTGATTATAGATTTCAGCGTCTGCCCTGGCGACAGAAGTTAGCAGCGAACTGAAGGACGCAGCCACGGCACATTGGAAAAGTAGGTTTTTGATTGAGTCGTTCATGGTATGACCATCCTCGAAAGAGTTTGAAAGCTGATGTGTTTCGCAAGGCTCAATTGCTTCAGCGAAGAAACCATTGATTTGTGACACGCTTTTCAAGTGTTTTCTCTATCCGACCAGCTGAGTTCGTCTGTTGTCGGTATCCAAAAAACGCCCGCCGCTGCAGACTCTTCGCTGCAACGACGGGCTCCCGAAACAGGCACCCAGCCTTGGGAGATCAACGTTTTTGCGGGTTGATCTAGTTTGTCTTGTTGAAGACCAAAACAGTAGAGTTCAGTGGTTCGAAACGAAATTCGCTGTCCGAGCGGACAATCAGTTTTCCCTGAAATTTCAGGCCGTCATCGCCGGTTAGAATCAATAGCCCTCCGACTGAGGTGAACTTCCCGCTGGACTTTGTCTGCTGACCGTTGTTCAGGTACACAAGGTTAAAAGTGCCATCAGCTTTTAGATCCACGGCGAACGCTTGTTTGTCAGACTTTGCCGCCGACCATTGGCCGGTTAGAGAAACGGTCGGGTTGGTAAGTGCTGGATCTAATCTGGTTGGTGTTGCAGGGGCGTTAGTGTTCGACCGTTCAGAGTTGTCCCATAGGGCAGACGTGGTTTTGGCCAGAACGGCCATTCGATTGACTTCTTCTCTCAGCAACTGGCTGCTGAGATCCGCATTTTTCAGCGTGAAAGATAACTCTGTTCGAGTTCGTTCAGCGTTGTAGGCAAACAGATTCGGGGTGTGTTTCTGGCTGGCTGCCATCAGTTTCAATAGCGTGTCTGCGGGCAATTCTTTCGTGATATTTGTGATCGTGCCCAGTCCCAAAATGATAGTGACATTGGCTTCGTCTTCGGAAAGTACGGCCATCACAGGAAAGGTCCACGGGGCCAGCTGCTTTTCTGTGGTGACACCCCGACTGTCGGCCACTTTGGCGTCAAACCCGCCCACTTTTAGTAGTTCTCGCAGCTGTTCGGCGTTGGTGATTCGAGTCGTGCTGTTGCCGGAAGTTGTGTTGCCTGACGTTTCGTTAAAGACTGAGCTGGATGGAAATTCAGTGAACAGGTCGTTTTCGTCTGCGAGTGAAACAGAGCTCAATGAGACGACGAATGCGGCCCCAACGATAGTAAGTGACTTAAACATGGCAGCACCGTTATTTAACAGGGGATGTTGAAAAGCGAGTGTTTTGTGTTTCCACTTACCTAAGCGTTGCCGCCGGAAGTTTGTTACAGCCAATGCCGGTTCCGTTCGCAGTTAGCCATCTACGGTGGGTCTCTGATCTAAGCCGAGGGTTCAGCACGCTGAGAGCGATAGTCAATTGGTGGATCGTAGGCTACGAATCCGCCGCCGCGCGTATTCGCCAGAAGATCGGCGTCCGTCAGCTCGGCGGGCCATCGCGTGAATCACAGTAGCACAGCGGATTTGCTCACCACCAACTCATACGCGGCTCGCGTTTTTAAACGCACACACAACAGTGTAGAAGAGGTGCAGTAACACGAAGTGAGCCACGCGAAGAAAAATAAATAGCGGCGAGTTGTAACAGATTAATTGTTTGTTCGCTTAGTAGATTAGGCAAGAGGGAAACAACAGTTGTTCGGCTGACGGTTGTGTCCATTTTTCACATGAAGCCGTACCTGGAGAATGTATCGATGCTTAAGAACTTAGTATTAGCGCTGCTTCCATTGACGCTTTTGCTTCCATCAGTCAAGGGCGATGACATGCTGACGATTGATTCCTCGTCGATCAAGGATGCGAGCGTAGAGATCATAGAAGCGGATTTGGATATAGACGTTGACGTGTTGCTGGCGGAGTCCGGCGATGAGCGTGGTGAGGCAGCGATAGAAGCTTGCTTCCGTCGTTACGGTTATAGCCACCGGAGTTGGGGGCGTGGTTACCGTAACAGCTGTTACAACAATTATTACAGCCACTGCCACAGCTATTGTCAGCGATTGTACAGCTACCGGCCGCTTAACTACTGCCCTCCAGTTTATCGCTGCTTCGCGACTCCGGTGTACCACTACTATTGGGGCTGCCAGTAATAGTTTAATGGTGAAGCATAAACGAAACTCTGCTTTGCTGCGTTGGAAGAGGCCCGGTCGTCTGCGAAAGCGGCAGCCGGGCTTTTTTATGCGCGCTAAACAGGTATTGCTTATTCTGCGTCCGACATGATTTCGTGCAGCAGCTTCATCGTTCGAGTCAGCATGACGCGTACGGCCGCATCGGATTTTCCGAGAGCATCGGCGATTTCTTTGGAAGGCTTATTTTCGATGTACTTCATGCGAACAGCTTCCTGCTGTTCCGGATTAAGCTTAGCGATCGCGTCGTACAACCGAACCTCTCGTGCATTTCTTGAAAACGCAGCGCTGGGAGTCGTCATGCTTTTCACCAGCATGTTCACCAATCCGATTTCACCGCCGCCGGAAGACTTTGCATCCAACGCGCGTTCTTTGCCAGCGTCACGTTTTTGAGCGTCGAAGTGATGGCGATGAGCGTCGACGATTTTTCGTTCAGAAATGTGACACAGCCACGAAAACGGTTCGCGATCGCCAGGAAATTCCGGACTGATAGAACGGATGGCTTCTGCACTGACGTCCTGGAAAATGTCTTCGACTTCGACTTTTTTCCTTAGTCCATCGCCCAGTCGACGGCTGATAAACGCCATCAGTGGCTTTCTGTTGACGTCCAGAAAACTGGCTAACGAATCAACGCTGCCTTCGCTGATTCCCTTGAGAAGTACTGGATCGTCTTCGTAATCGCTCATCGTTCCGGCCTTGCTGTTTGCTAACTTAGATTAGATCCGTCAGATCGTCGCCGGATTTGGCACGGCATTGTGAATCCGCGACTTTGATATGGTAACATCAGCTCAGATAACATTCACGGCATAGGCGATTCCGCGATGAACGAAAACCTGTGAACAAATGTACGCCTGATGACAGATCCCCAACAATCTTCCCCAAGCACAGAAGACACTCATCAGCAGTCGTCGATGTGGCACGATACCACCGATGTCAACTGGGAAATACTGGCCAGCCATTTGGAGGCATTTCTGAACCAATGGGAAGCGGACGGTATCGGGCCAGGGCTCGCCGATCACCTGCCACCCGCCGTCGGGCCGCAACGACGAATGGTGTTGATTGAACTGATCAAGGTCGATTTGGAGTACCGCTATCAGGCGGATGGCCCGGTGTTGCGTCTTGAAGATTACCTTGCCGAATATCCGGAACTCGGCGAACCGGATGGAATGCCGGTAGACCTGATTTACGAAGAGCAGCACATTCGTAATAGCGTGACGGGTGAGACTACCAACGTTAAAGACTGCATTGCTCGCTTTCCCGACAGAGCCGCCGAGATCGCACGAGTGTTTCAACTGGAAGAAGCAGACACGGCTCGTACCGGTGCGCAAGTGGCAGAAACATACAAGCCAGGTGACCGCATCGGTGACTTCTATTTGATGTCAGCACTGGGCACGGGAGCATTTGGCAGCGTCTTTCTTGCTCGCCAGGAGTCTATGCAAAGAACTGTCGCCCTGAAAGTGTCGAGCGATAAGGGAACGGAAGCACAGACTCTGGCTCAGCTGGACCACCCAAACATTGTGCGAGTTTACGATCAAACTCGCATGCCGGAACAAAACCTACGCTTGTTGTATATGCAGTTTGCGGCTGGCGGCACATTGCAGGCGGTAGTGAAAGTATCCGGAAGCGCAGCTCCCAAAACGGGTCAGATTCTGAAGCAGTGTATCGCCGCTGCGATGGCCCATACGGGCGTTTTGTCCGGACAGGATATTCCATTAAAAAGTGGTCTGGCGGAAAAGTTATGGGCGGAAGTGACGTGTCAGCTGGGCATGGAACTGGCACAGGCTCTGCACTACGCTCATAGCCATAATATTCTGCATCGCGATGTAAAGCCAGCCAACGTATTGCTGGACGCGAACGGCACAGCCAAGCTGGCAGACTTCAATATTAGTTTCAGCTCAGAGGTTGAAGGCGACGACCCAGCGGCGTCGTTCGGGGGAAGTCTGGCATATATGTCGCCCGAACAACTAGACGCCTGTAATCCGCACAGGACCACTAAACCGGCAGATCTGGACGGTCGCAGCGATGTTTTTTCGCTGGGTATTTTGTTGTGGGAACTGATGTATGGCAAGCGTCCGTTTGCTGATGAAAGTGTGGTTGGCACGTGGAGCGAAACGCTGAGTGGCATGGCCGAACTGCGACAGGCTGGCGTTGGTGACCCACCAGAAAAACCGGTCAGCGCAATCGAAGTGCGATTGCAGATGATCCTGCGTCGCTGTTTGGTACCACGCCCCGACGACCGCTATGCAACGGCGAAAGAACTCGCCCGCGATCTCGGTCTTAGCCTGCAGCCTCGAGTGGCTCAGTTGATGCAGGGCAGCCAGACAGGGTGGCGACGATTGGCAATAGCATGGCCCCTCATCGCATTTCTGATCGCCGCGATTTCGCCGCATGCGTTTGGTGCGGTGTTCAATCATTTCTACAACGATCAGGCCATTAAGGCGCGGCTGCCGGAAGCGGGCGACGCATTTTTTCGAATCGTGATCGTTATCAACGCGATTGCTTTTCCGATCGGCTTCGCATTTTGCATCTGGTACGTGCAGCCCGTCGTAAGAGCAGTGCAGGGCCGTGAATCGGGTTCTGAATCGCTGGCGACAGTGAAGTGGCGGGCATTTCAGCTGAGCCGATTTGTGACGATTCTGGGTATCACGGAATGGGTCATAGCCGGATTGGTTTATCCGTTAGCCCTGCGTTTGACGACGGGTGAACTGGCTGCAGATTGGTATGTGAGGTTTATCGGATCGCTACTGCTGTGTGGCCTGGTGGCCGCCGCCTATCCATTTTTTCTGACAGCCACACTGACTGTCCGTGCGTATATTCCCGCATTGTGGCGGCAGGACCGCTTAACGTCGGCGGACGTGGCCGGGCTGCGGCGATTGTCGGAGCAGTCTTCGTGGTCATTATATCTAGCAGGTGGAGTACCCACGGTCGGGATTCTAATTCTGCTGACGGCTCAGGATGCCACCGATCCCCTGACCGCGCTGACGTTGAAAGCGCTCAGCGTATTGGGAGTCGTCGGGTTTGCCTTTGCTCTGAAGCTTGCCGATTCGCTGCAAACAGATTGCGAAGCGATACAGGAAGCGTATCGGATTCTGTCAGAAACGAACGGCGAGCACGACGCGTAGCTCAGTCGGCAGCGCATATCAGTCGGCTGAAAAACCTTCCGCGTCAGCGTTTTGTACTGGTCCACGGCTGCAACCTTGCATTGGGCAGATAATCGCTGAACTCAACGAACATCAGGGGTTGGTACGCTACTTTGAAAGCCGCAGTAGGCGGTTCCGAATGTTGTCAGAAATGGTCAACAGCTGACTGCAGAGACCACGCCGGCCTGAATGTCACAGTCTGCGGGCGTGGCCACAGATCATTCTGTCCGTGTCGTTTCTTTGATTGCCCAAAATAAATAGCGGCGAGTTGTAACAGATTAATTGTTTGTTCGCTTAGTAGATTAGGCAAGAGGGAAACAACAGTTGTTCGGCTGACGGTTGTGTCCATTTTTCACATGAAGCCGTACCTGGAGAATGTATCGATGCTTAAGAACTTAGTATTAGCGCTGCTTCCATTGACGCTTTTGCTTCCATCAGTCAAGGGCGATGACATGCTGACGATTGATTCCTCGTCGATCAAGGATGCGAGCGTAGAGATCATAGAAGCGGATTTGGATATAGACGTTGACGTGTTGCTGGCGGAGTCCGGCGATGAGCGTGGTGAGGCAGCGATAGAAGCTTGCTTCCGTCGTTACGGTTATAGCCACCGGAGTTGGGGGCGTGGTTACCGTAACAGCTGTTACAACAATTATTACAGCCACTGCCACAGCTATTGTCAGCGATTGTACAGCTACCGGCCGCTTAACTACTGCCCTCCAGTTTATCGCTGCTTCGCGACTCCGGTGTACCACTACTATTGGGGCTGCCAGTAATAGTTTAATGGTGAAGCATAAACGAAACTCTGCTTTGCTGCGTTGGAAGAGGCCCGGTCGTCTGCGAAAGCGGCAGCCGGGCTTTTTTCATTTGTCCATTGATTAACACAATCAATTTTTAAGGAGACAAGATCATGTTATGTAATCGATCAGTTTTACAGTTGTTTGCTCTAGGTCTGGTGATGGTGATGGCGGCCAATCGATTGAAGGCTCAGCAGGTGGCTTTGCAAGCGCCGTCAATACCACCCGGCGTTCACCAGTTTCTGCAACCGGATAACAGCAACGATATGCGGACGAATCAGCTTCTGGGTATTCCGACGTCGCATTGTGGTCACGTCATTAACCTGTTGATGACCAATCAGATGCGAGAACGAAACGGCTTCAACGGTTCAGAAGAACAGCAACTATCGCACTTGACGGCGGGCCTGCAACCGGGTGATCTGGAATTACAGTGCGTTCATCTTGTCTGCGAAGGCGACTCCTGCAAGGGGCCTGTTTTTCAGATCGGCATGCGAAACAGCAGCAGCGTACCGATCGGCAATTTCAAGGTGACGCTGGTCGGTGTTTTGTATCAGATTCACGTGCATTCGCCGGCTATAACTATTTGCATTCCACGAATGGAAGCGGGCGAAGAAACTCTGATTCAGATGCAGTTGCCACAGAACTGTATGTGCATTCCTGGTGGTGCAGAGCCCGCCGTGTTTGATACATTGGTGGTCGCTTTGGACAGCTACGACGAGTTGTTGGAGTGTGACGAACTAAACAATGTTCAGATTCTGAAGCGCTGTGAGATTGGAGTTCTTGTGTCAGATACAGTCGACTTGCCTCAAGGTGAGGCTGGTCTGGCGATCCCTGTTCCTTCTGTTGTTGCTCCAGAATATCCCGTTCAGCAGCCTGCGCCGCTGGACAGCATTGATCTGGACAAACTGGAGATAGGCGAAGCTCAGAACCTGCTGTTTCGCATGCAGTAAATGAACCTCATCGCAAAACAACCCGAGTCATTCACTGACACTTTCTGCAGCCTCGCTCGCCAATTGTTTGATTGTATGAAGCAGCAAAGTGTTCTCCGTGAGTACTCTGGTTGTTTGTTTCGATGAATTGAGTTTCCATCCGCACAACTTAAAGGTCCCCGGTTGTTTGATGAAGCCAAAGTTCATGAAGAAAGACAACGCTTCAAGAATTACGTTCATGGTGCGGCGGATTCCGTTAGGAAACGTTGCCACTTACGGGCAGGTAGCCACGCTGGCCGGACTTCCGCAGCACGCAAGGCAGGTGGGCGCCGTGTTACGAAGCTTGCCAGATGGTTCTGACGTGCCGTGGCACCGCGTTGTGAATTCTCAGGGTCGTATTAGTTTGCGACATGATGACGTGTTTGAAAGGCTACAACGACACGAACTGCAGAACGAGGGAATAGTATTCGATGATACAGGAAAGCTGGACCTGTCTGTGTATCAATGGCGGCCTTAATTATCACCAGCTTGCAGGAGTTCGTTGAAGGCGCAAATCGCTGTTGTTGGAGGCGGAATATCCGCGGCCACCGGTGCATGGTTACTGGCGGAACAGGACCATCAGGTGACGTTGTTCGAACAGGCACCGAAGTGTGGACCGGTGGGTGCAGGAATAATGCTGCAGCCCAGCGGGCAACGGTTGCTGGATCGATCGGGGCTGTTGAATGAGGTGTTGGCCAATTCCGCTCGGATCGATGCCCTACACGCTCAGCACCGTATGGGGCGTGAACTTGTACATTTAGACTACGGAAAACTGAACGGTGAACTGTTTGGGCTGGGTGTTTTGCGAGGCTCGCTTTTTACCTTGCTGTTCAACAGGTGCGTGAAGTCAGGAGTGGAAATTCAAGCAGGATGCATGGGCTCCGGATCTATTCAAACGTCCGCCGCTGTTTCATTAATTCAGCCATCCGGGAAGGTTGCTGGCCAGTTTAATATTGTCGTAGTCGCCGATGGCTCGCGGTCACAACTGCGACGGGTTTCGGGGCTGACACGCCGAGTTACAGAGTACAAAGAAGCGGCTTTGTGGCTGACGGGACCGTGCCATTCAGAAGCAAATCGGCTGCTGCAAATGGTGGATACCACAGGTCGGCTGGTCGAAATATTGCCGGTTGGTAACAACCGCAGCAGTTTTTTCTGGGGCCTTACGCCCGAAGGAAAACAACGCGTTTGGAACAACGGAATGGATGCCTGGAAGCAGCAGGTTATGGCATTCCACTGGGCCTCAGAAGAGATTCTGAGCGATATACATTCCTTTGATGACATTACGTTTGCCACCTATCGCAACGTGCGAATGAAGTCTGTTGTTGATAGGCGAGTTGTCTTTGTTGGCGATGCGGCTCATGCCACCAGCCCCCATCTTGGTCAGGGAGCGAACCTGGCTTTGGCTGACGCGGTGTGTCTGGCCGATCAACTGGCGAAACACAACGATTATGCAGCGGCGTTTGTAAGCTATCGAGATACCAGGCGGGCGACCACACGTTACTATTCGCAACTGACAGGTATTCTGGCACCTGTTTTTCAGACTCAGAGTCGTGTTCAGCAGTTTGGACGCAATCTGGCATTGCCGATCATGCCGAAGCTTCCCTTTGTTGGAAAGCAAATGGCGCTGACTATGGCGGGGCTGAAATCGGGTTGGTTTCGATTTTGTGATGATCAGGATCGCGCTGATGAAAAAGCCTTAGTGGCCAGCGTGGCGTTGGAAAAGGTTGAGTGATGGATATTTCTGAACTGCCGGTTTGCTGGCAAGCGGCCCTGCAGAGCGAATTTGAGGCTCCTTATTTCGAGTCGCTGCGAAGTTTCGTCAGCGGCGAACGCGAAACGGCAACTGTCTTTCCACCAGCAACAGATGTCTTCAATGCGCTGAAACTAGCGCCACTGGAGAACGTTCGTGTGTTGATATTGGGACAGGATCCCTACCACGACGACAACCAGGCGCATGGGCTGAGCTTTTCTGTACATCGCGGCATAAAGGTGCCACCTTCTCTGCGAAATATCTACAAGGAACTCACGTCAGATTTGGGCGTCGCACCGGTAGCTCACGGGCATTTGGAATCATGGGCCAGACAAGGCGTGCTGCTGTTGAACACGGTACTGACGGTGCGAGCTCACGAAGCCAATTCACATCAGAATCGTGGCTGGGAGACGTTTACAACGAAAGTTATCGAATGCGTCAATCAAAGACCATCCGTGGCATTTGTGCTGTGGGGTAAGCCGGCTCAAAAAAAATCGCCATTGATTGATGCGCGGCATTTGCTGATTGAGAGTGCTCATCCGTCGCCGCTGTCCGCGCGTCGAGGATTCTTCGGCAGCAAGCCGTTTTCCAAAATCAACGAATTTCTGGAAGCCGGCGGCGAAGTACCAATTGACTGGCAACTCGAAGATTAGAAGGCGAGCTGTCGACTTGCTGTTAGTCAGACGGTTTGCCGATGATCACACAGTCTTTTCAAATACAATACTCTGAATCGCGTTTGCACAATCGACTAAGCCACTTGTTTAAGAAGCATTTAAGGATCTGAAGATGGCTCAATTTCTGCAGGAAAAATATCCCGTGTTGATATTCGTTGCGTGCGGGCTGGTGGCGTGGGTGCTGCTGAGAAGTAAAGCGACAAAATTCGAATCCGTGGGCGACTTTGATTCAAAAGTTGGTCGGCAGCCGCTGGTGCTGGAATTCTTCAGCAATGGCTGAATGCCATGCCTTGCGTCAAAGCCCATCGTGAATGGGATAGAGGAAGATTTAACAGGAAAGGTAGAAGTCATTCGGCTGAATATGTTAACCCGGCTTGGTCGCGAAATCGGAACGCGATACAAGGTTGGTGCGGTGCCGACGACAGTGATTGTGAACAAGGCGGGCGATGTTGTTTACCGGCATGCGGGCATACCAAATCGCGTGACGATTGTTCAGAAGGCTTTGAAACTGGTTGATTGGTAGTCAGGCTGACAGCGAATACCGGGCGTAGTCGACTTTGGTTTTCCGGTGCAGTGCATCGTGGTTCAACCTGGTGCCAACGGCGAGGCCGTTGGTCACTCACCTTGACGTTGGCCATCGGGTTGAAACGCAAGAGTCTCCGTAGGCGGGCTGGTTACTTCTTCAGCTGCCATGTTTCGTCAAAAAAATCAGCGTCAACGATTTTTCCGGGCCATACATTGCCGGCTGGCGTTGTCAGGTCGACGATGGCCCAATCGGGAAGCATCGAAACCTGCCTTGCGTTATTGAGATACGCGTAATCGCGAAACGTGAAGCTGCTGTTGAACACGACGTAGCGGTTTGGATTCAGCGGATTGGGATAGATCAGAATTGGAGCGTGGTTTGTCGCGTCGTAGTTGTTGTCGCCCACTGTAATTTGTTTGGTTCCCCACACGATCGGCAGTTTGTTGGCGACCTTTGCCATCACACTGTTGGACGACGGATCTCCCCAGAGCACGAGATTCGCTGATAGAATCATTTCGTCGGTGACGTCGGTATCGTTCACAACGCGAGCGTCGCCCCTGAAGTGTCGTCGCCAGTGTTCGATCGCTCGATCAAGTTCTGACGCTGCCCACTTGCCCGCTGCTTCGTTGGCGGCGGTACCGGTTGGCCGGACGAACACGAACGAATCCATAAAGGCGTCGTCAACAGGGCCTTGTAGGTTGTGACGTTTGATGAGTCGTTCATTCTTCAGTGAATCAACGACAGTCCAGCTTGTCGTTCCATCATCGGCTTTCGATTGCTGCAGCCGAAAGCTCCAGGCTCCATCAGATGTTGGCCCGGGAACTCGCAGGGTCTTCACTGCACTGTCGCTGAAGTCGGCTATTTGCATGGTCAGAGTTTCGCGACTGATCAGCCCGCCGGGAAATGTGCCGGAAGGGAAGTTCACGGATAAAGCGGTGATGTTTTCCACAGTGATCCGCGAGTTGGATTGGGGAACGATTAGAGCCTTAACGCGAGCTGGCTTCCAGTGTTCATTCAAAGCATCTACAGTCAGCCAGTGCATCCGGTTATATTTCAGGGTATGAGTTTCGAAGCTCAACCGCGTCGGAGTCGTATTGCGTCCGTGCTTGGCCAGCGACGTCATACCGTCTTCAATGATGTCTTTAGAAACATCGTCGATCTTGTGTCCCATACCAGCACCGATAATGTGTTTCAGGCGGATATTTCGTTCCTTCAGCGCCGCTTCCATCAGGTCGGCGGCCTGCTTTTGGATGTCGATTTCGCCGCTGTAAGCAATCGTTGGGCAGTGAGCGAGGTTGACGGCGTATTTGTCGCAGTCGTACATGTTCCATAGCTTCACTTCCCACGGTGTTGGGGCCAAAGTTTCCTTCTGGAAAAACTTCAGGAACTCTGGCGTTTCGGAAAAACCTGCTCCAGGATTAGAAGCGAACCACCGGTCGGAATAGTGAGTCGCAAACTGCCAGCAACCGGCTCCTCCCATGCTGAAGCCTCGCACGCTGATGCGGTCTTCGTCGATGCGATAACGCTTCTGAACGTCTTCCAATGCTTCCAGTACATCCACCTCACCCGCAAACTTAAACGCGTTGGAATAGCGTCCGTACGGATGCAGCACGATGGTGTGATCGGGTGTAAACTGGCCAGCGTTCTTCATCCGGTCCCAGATGAAGTTGACTTCGCTTAGCGTTTCGCCGCGACCATGAAACCACAGGTCGCAGCGAGTTGGAACGCTGTGATTGAAAGCGTAAGTGGCAGGGACGACCAGGCCATATGGCTGCACCGTGTTATCAATGCGGCTGATGTAGCCGCGCACAACAAGTCCGCTTTGGTTAAGCCAGTTGGCTGTACCGGCAGCCAGTTGATCGGCTCGTGCAGAGCCTTCCGCCAGAAGTTGATCTGCCTTGTCTATGTCTTTAGGAGAAAAGAACTCGTTGTGATCCAGAGCCACCCGCACTGCTCGTTCGAAAATCAGAACATCGGGCAGCAGATTCTGAGTCGTTGCGTCTTTTGATTTTTGGAGGTCGGCGATATCAAATTGCAGCGCGGACAGTCCATCTCGTAGACTTTTTTCGCGATCCGCCGGCACAAGGATACCGTCCTGTGGAACTCGTCGCACGGTCGCAGCATTGTTGTCTCGTTCGCCATCGGCAAACACAGGGAATGCGGTAATCAAAAGCAGCAGAACCGGAAGCGTGTTACGCATGTCGTCGACTTTCTGGCGGGGCAGGGCAGCATGGAAGACTGCTAGTGTTGCAGAAATCGTGTACGAATCAACGGACAGGGAATTGTCACACGCAGCGACTCAGTTTTTGAAATGGTCGGGTTTACAGGCATCCGGCGGCAGCGAGTAAATCCCGCAGAACGGCTAAGTCTTGCCAGTCGCACGCTTCAAATAGATTGCAGCGTAGTCATCGAGCTCAACTTTCCGCATACTCATGTCTTATTCCTAAGTCGCCGCTTCCTTTGTTTTGCTTTTTCATACCCATGGAAACAACATCTGGACTACTCACCGTTTTGGTCGCCAGCCTTAGCTTGTTCGGACTCGCGAATGGGCAGGAACCGACCCCTTCAGAAAAACTGTTTGCCTTGAATGTACGTCCGCTACTTGCGGAAAAGTGTTTGTCGTGTCACGGTCAGGAACCAGACAAACTGGAAGGCGGCTTTGATCTTTCAACGCGTGCCAAACTGCTGGAAGGGGGCGATTCTTTTGGTGACACGGTTGTTATTTCCGGAGACGCGGAACTTAGCGCGTTGTATGCCATGGTTCGCCGCGTTGAGCCCGACTTTGAGATGCCTCCAAAGGAATCAGAAAAGCTAACTGAGGAACAAACATGGTGGATTCGTGATTGGATTAACGGCGGTGCTCCGTGGCCGGATGAGAAGCGTGTTGCTGAAATTTATGATCGGTATGCGGAAGGAATCACCTGGAAGACCAGCGGTGGTCTGAGCGAAGACTGGACAACGCGAAAGTATAAGTTGGAAGATCTATGGGCCTATCAGCCTCTTTCGAAAGACTCGGCTGGCCGTCTGAGCGGAATGCAGGGCGGCGAAGCGATTGATGCGTTGATATCAGACGCGTTGAAGAAGGTTCAGTTGTTACCAGCGGGCGGCGCAGATCGGCAAACGCTGATTCGTCGAGCGACGTTTGATCTGCTGGGACTTCCACCGAAGCCCGCCGACGTCGCAGCGTTTATGGCGGATGCTCGTTCGGACGACATCGCTTATCAGGCACTTATCGATCGACTGCTAGCCAGTTCTCAATATGGCGAACAATGGGGACGCCACTGGCTGGATGTTGTTCGCTATGCGGACAGTAGCGGATTCGCCAACGACTGGGAACGACCAAACGCATGGCGTTATCGAGACTATGTGATCCGATCGTTTAATTCCGATAAGCCGTACGATGAATTCGTGCGTGAACAATTGGCCGGAGACGAGATTGCCGCTAACGATCCGGAGAAACAGATCGCTGCCGGTTTTCTAAGAATGGGGCCATGGGAACAGACGGGTATGAGCGTTGCCAAAGTAACGCGGCAGCAGTTTCTGGATGATGTGACGGATTCTGTAGGGCAGGTGTTTCTGGCTCATGCGCTGCAGTGCTGCCGTTGTCATGATCACAAGTTCGATCCCATCCCGACTCAGGATTATTACTCGTTTCAGGCGGTGTTTGCGACAACTCAGTTTGCCGAAGTCGATGCAGATTGGCTGCCGCACGAAAATCTGAATGGAATGGAAGAAGACCGCAGTTATCACGCTAAGCGAATGCAGGAAACCAGCAAAATGCTGGCGGCTTTGTCGACGCTGAAAGCGGAAAACGAACGGCAGTGGTTTGAGCAACAGGGCCTTCCGTATAAGACTCGAGCCGAAGCCAAAGCAGCCAAAGCCCCCAAGGAGAACTTTCCGCCGAACAATCTGTTAACAACACCGGATCAGTTTGGGCAGGAACGAATAGCGAGAAAATGGCAGACGCGATTCCCCTGGGAAACGGATCGATACAAGCCGATCGCGTTTTCGGTTTACAGCGGCCGGACGCTATCTCCGGGCAACGTGTCAAGTCGAACGAATCGGCCGGACGATCCGATGAAGCAGGGCGAGTTTCAGAAGACGTTCATTCTGACCGGCGGCGATGTGTTTGCTGCTTCGACAGAAGTTGGTCCCGCTGCATTAAGTGCGGTGCCCGGAGGCATTGGCTTTGACATCCCGCATGACATAATTGGCCGCCGTGCGGCCTTGGCAGACTGGATTGTAAATCCGGAAAACACGCTGCCCCCACGTGTGATGGTGAATCGCATTTGGCAATATCATTTCGGAAAAGGTATAGCGGGCAATCCGAACAACTTTGGCACCACAGGAAAGAAACCGACTCATCCGGAACTACTGGATTATCTGGCAGCGGAATTCATTCGCAGTGGATGGTCGATAAAACACATGCACCGCGTGATCATGATGTCTGAAACGTATCGCCGGTCGAGTCACCATGCAGACGCTGAACGGTTGGCCGAAAAAGATCCGGGCCAGCAACTTTACGCCACGTTTGTGCCGAGACGTCTTGAAGCAGAAGAACTGCGGGATGCGATGCTGGCGGTTTCGGATGAATTGAATCCGGCGGCGGGCGGAATACCCATTCGCCCGGATATGAACCTGGAAGCGGCTCTGCAGCCGCGAATGATTATGGGCACTTTTGCACCTAGTTATGTTCCCAATCCGAAACCGGCCGATCGCAATAGACGTACCATTTACGCGTTGAAACTGCGAGGCCATCGTGATCCTCTGATGGAAACCTTTAATCAACCCGGCTCGGATAAGTCGTGCGAAATGCGCGACAGTTCAACGATCTCACCGCAGGCTTTGACTTTGCTGAACGGTGACGAAACCAGTGACCGCGCTTTGGCTTTTGCTGCCAGCGTACGCAGGGACGTTGCTTCGGACGCGGCCGCAATAGAAGCCATCTATCGTCGCGCCTACAGTCGGCTTCCCAGCAGCGACGAGACGGCCGCCGCGTTGAAATTCTGGCAGGACATGGAGGCCGTTCAGTCGGAGCTGGATTTCGAGTCTCGTGAATACCCGACAGAAGTCGTTCGTCGTGCCAGCGAAGAAAACACGGGCGAACCATTTTCGTTCACGGAACGGCTATTCGCGTACGAAAACTATGTCCACGATCTGCAGCCGCACGAGGTCGATGCCAGGACCCGAGCGCTCGCTGACATGTGCCTTGCTATCTTAAACAGCAACGAATTTGTGTTCGTGTATTGACCACGCTGCGAAGCCAACACAAGGCTGTGTTTTGGTTGCTTTCAGCTGGGTCATCTTGGCGCGAATTTGGGTTATCTGTTCGTCCGTCAGGCTTTCCATGTCCTCGACGTAGATTGCCAAAGAGAGATATCCGGTTTGCTCAGGTTTCTGATTCTGCTAGTTTGCTGGGCAGTTGGGCCCTTAAAAAGCAGGAAGAATCCCAGATTACCCGTCGAATCTGTTGGAGTTTGAGGATTGGTTTCGAACGGACGCGGATTGCCGTGTTTACCTGGAAGGGATTCGCTGGCCGACGGGTTTTTGTTGTCCACGGTGTCGTCACGATGCAGGCTGGAAGACCGGTCGCCCGGGACTATGGGAGTGTGCGGCGTGCCATCACCAAACCTCAGTCACGGCCGGCACGATTCTCGACAAGACGCGAAAGCCATTGCGGCTTTGGTTCCTCGCCATGTGCTTGATCGTGAGCGAAAAGAACGGCATCAGTGCGTCCAGGCTTCAGCGGCAGTTGGGGGTTTACGCGTTAGGAAACGGTCTGGATCTGGCTTCATAAACTGCGTCGAGCGATGGTTCGACCGGGCCGGGATCTGTTGTCCTGGCGGATTGAAGTTGATGAAACTTATGTGGGTGGTGTTGCCGACGGAAAACGCGGCAGAGGGGCGAAAAACAAGCATGTTGTGGTGATCGCTGCTGAAGAGGATTGCAACGGCATGGGACGGATTCGCATGCAGAGGGTGGACGATGTGAGTGGCAAAAGTCTGCTGTCATTTGTTCGCGAAGTGACCGAGTCGGAAGCGGTGATTCACACGGACGGATGGTGAGGTTACAGTCGGCTCACGAAGATCGGATACGCTCATGAGGTGACTGTCATCAGTCGACGAGAAGAAAATGGCTTCGGAACTTCTTCCTCGCGTTCATCGTGTCGCCTCCCTTCTCAAACGCTGGCTGCTGGGGACTCATCAAGGTGCTGTTGGCGGAAAATATCTGGACGACTACCTCGACGAATTTACGTTTCGATTCAATCGCTCAACTGAAGTTCCGTAGATTTAGTGGGCGCGGGTTAAGGTTATTTGAGACAGGTATTTTGTCTCGGAAAAATGTTGTGTGAGGATTTGCCTTCGTCGGAGCCGGTCGTCGTTCACTCACTTGCTGCCGT
>Ga0209491_10000931_pt1 | contig 58550 bp, 40 predicted proteins | sample BON02_FD_187213 | JGI IMG/M metagenome (GOLD analysis project Ga0209491, IMG submission 187213) | Freshwater microbial communities from Lake Bonney liftoff mats and glacier meltwater in Antarctica - BON-02 (SPAdes) (version 2) | ecosystem: Environmental > Aquatic > Freshwater > Ice > Glacier... | reverse complement strand
ATCCTACATCTCCACGGCTAAAAAACATGCAGAGTCCGTCTTCGAGGCTCTATTCAAGGCTATCGATGATAGCCCAATGTTCTGTCAGAGCTAGCAAACAGCAGGGTGCTGTGCTCAGCACGGGGGGGCAGATACCTGAGTAGTTACGAAAACCGCAACCTTTTCTGAGGCAAAAATCAGCAAGAAAAGAGTTCTGATAGTGGAAGACGACATCCCCAATCAGTTAGTAGGCACGAAAGCTAAGTGTGAAGAAGTAGGATTTAACGGAGTTCTAACGAAGCCAGTCCAATTTGAACGGCTGCAGAAAGTTCTATCGAATGGATGCCCTTCATTCAGCACGTTTACTTAAGTCAGTAGGTTACTCATTCAATAAAGCATGGATGACCGACACGACCACTTGCCGTCTACTCACAATATCAAATATTGAACTCCCGCCATACGGTGTTCAACTTGGCCGCCATCGAGCCGAATCCTTCAGTCAATACCCCCGAAAACCAGAGCCGCATCGTCGGCTCGACGCTTGGCCGCGTGCGCAAATTGGGGGGCTACCAAAAGAATCACCACGTGCCGGACGGCCACAGCGACGCCGCGCAGGGATTCGTGCGTAAAGCAGGGCAGCCCGATGTAAAGGCGGCCGCCGACAGCCTCTACGCCGACATTCGCAACCTCTTCGGCTACAAGCGCCGGGAGTTCGACTACACCTGCGACGACGGCTTCGCCTGGATCAAAACGCCGGATTTCGACCTGCACATCCGTGTCGACCACTGTCCCGAAGACCCCAAAAACTACCTACTGACGACCGAGATCGTGGCTCTCCACACGGAAAGCATCGCCGGGGATGCCCGCTTCCACAGTTGTTTCACCCACCACTGCGACCAGCTGATCGTGGAGTTCGCCAGTCCCATTCAGGTCGAGGAGAAAATCGACGCAATCGAAGACATCCCCGAACTAGCCGACGCGCTGACCTACGAACCCGATGGCAGCGCCTTCGAGTTAAAACTACCCAAACTCGATCTCTTAATTCAAGTCAACGATTCGGCCATGACCTTCAGCCTGCTCACCCTGCGCGACCTCGGCAAACTGCTCGACCACAGCCAAAAGGCCTTCGATATCTTAGCCAGTGCCAAATTCGGCCTGCGGCTGTGATGGCTCGGTTATGGCTCGGCAATTTTTGCAGAATTATTTTTTTTGCAGAATTATTACTCCTTCGGCAAACATTCGAGCTCACCCCAGTCGCAGAGGCAGAGGCAGAAGGTATCAGATCCCGCACAAAAACACTGATCACCACATTCAACAGAGGGAAATCATTCTGCACCAAAATTATTCTGCAGAAATCAATTACAACGCCTCTTGAGATCTTGAGACATTTCTCCGGATTTCTCGTTGCCCTTTCCTCTTTACGACTCACATTTCCGACTTCGGAGCTACTAATTACTACTCATGAGCCAAAGCCTATCCTGGAACCGAAAAGATCTGATCGACGTGGAGCCACTCTCCCGCGCTGAGATCGAGACGATTTTTACCGCCGCGACCGCCTTTAAGCAGGCGATGGAAGCGGACAACATTAAGCAGCCCTATTTGAACGGGCGCACCGTGGTGAACCTCTTCCTAGAGCCGAGCACCCGCACCCGCCTGGCCTTTGAGGTCGCCGCTAGCCGACTCAGTGCCGATACCATCACCGTGACCGGTGCCGCCAGTAGCCTGACCAAAGGCGAAACGCTGCGTGACACTGCGCGCAACATGGAAGCGCTCAAGGCCGACATCATCATTATGCGCCACCCCGCTTCGGGTGCGCCCAACTATTTGAGCAAAGTCGTCGACATCCCAGTGATCAACGCGGGCGACGGTTCCCATGCCCACCCCACCCAAGCGCTGCTCGATGCCTTCACCCTGCTGGAAAAATTCGGCTCACTCGACGGCAAAAAAGTCACCATCCTCGGGGACATCCTTTTCAGCCGGGTCGCTCGCTCGAATATCCATTGCCTACAGAAGCTCGGCGCGAAGGTCACCATTGCCGGCCCCAGCACGCTGGTGCCGAAGGCCTTCGAAGCGATGGGCGCAACCGTCTGCCATGATTTAAAACACGCGCTGGAAGGTGCCGACGCCGTCATGCTGCTTCGCATCCAACACGAGCGACAGACCGCCACCCACTTTCCATCAATCGGTGAATACACCAGCTCCTTCGGGCTAAACAAAGCCCGCGCCAAGTGGCTGAAGCCCGGCGCGATCATCATGCACCCCGGCCCGATCAACCGCGGCGTCGAGATCGACTCCGAACTGGCCGATTCCGATCAATCCGTCATCTTGCAACAAGTCACCAACGGCATCGTCGTGCGAATGGCCATTCTACATCTCTGCTCTTGCGCCCACCGCAACGAGGCCATCGAGTTGCCGAAATAAATTCCTAATTGCTACGCCATATTCCTAATTCCTAATTCCTAATTCCTAATTCCTAATTCCTAATTCTTAATTCCTAATTCCTAATTCCTAATTCTTAATTCCTAATTGATGAGTATACTTTGGATCCAAAACGGCCGCGTCATTGACCCGTCCAATCAACGCGACGCCACTGGCGATGTCTTTGCCATCGATGGCAAAATCGTTGACTCCCTGAGTGACGACCAGAAAGCCGAAGCGACTGTGGTCGATGCCAAGGGCTTGGTCGTCGCGCCGGGGCTGGTCGATATCCACGTGCATTTCCGTGATCCGGGGCAAACGCATAAGGAAGACATCCGCAGCGGCACCGAAGCGGCCGCCGCCGGAGGCTTTACCTCTGTGATCTGTATGCCAAACACCAGCCCGGTCTGCGATAATGCGGGCACGATCCAACGCATCATAGATAAAGTGGAGCGCGAGGCGGTGATTCGGGTCTATCCCACCGGATGCTTGACGCTTGGCATGAACGGCGAGCAACTCGCCCCAACGGGCCAACTTAAAAAAGCGGGTGTCGTCGCGATGACTGACGACGGCAAATGCGTGCAGAGCAACGAGATCATGCGCCGCGCGGTCGAGTATGCGAAGATGTTTGACCTACCCATCATGGATCACTGTCAAGACGCCAGCCTGACGAAGGGTGCGGTCATGAACGAGGGCGAGTGGTCGCTCCGCCTCGGCCTGCAAGGCTGGCCCAAGGCGGCGGAAGACATCATTGTCGCCCGCAACGTCATTCTGGCCGAACTGACGGGGGCTCACATCCACATGCAACATGTCAGCTCCGCGACCTCGGTCGATATTCTAAGGCGTGCCATCGCCCGCGGCGCACCCGTGAGCGGCGAAGCCAGCCCGCACCATATCGAATTTACCGACGCAACTCTCCACGATTACGACACTGTTTATAAGATGAACCCGCCGCTGCGCACCGATGCCGACCGTGAAGCCCTGATCGAGGGCCTCATCGATGGCACACTCGCCTGCATCGCGACGGATCACGCCCCCCACTCACCCACGGAGAAGGATCAAGAGTTCGACTACGCACCATTCGGTATCATCGGCTTAGAGAACTCACTCGCGAGTTCGCTGACCACACTCTATCACGGCAAGCACCTAAGCCTGAGCGAGGTGATTGCGTTGATGACACATAAGGGCGCAGAACTCTGCAAACTGAATGCAGGCACTTTGAGCGTGGGCGCGCCCGCCGACATTTGCCTCTTCGACCCCGATGAGGAATGGACAGTCGATGCCGATAAATTCTTTAGCAAGTCGCGCAACTGCCCCTGGCATGGCAAGAATTTGAAGGGCGTGGTCAAAGCGACCTATGTCGGCGGTAAGCAAGTCTTCGACGGCAGTTCCATCATCGCTTAACAGATGCCAGTGGAACCACAGGTGGACGCGCCGTTAATCGTCGCATCAATATTGATTCTGGCAATCCTTGGCGGCAGCGTCGCTCTCTGGATACGTCATATTCAGCGACCGCGCGAAACCATTATCGCAGACCCCGGCGCACCTGCATGGTCGATCGGTTGGGTCAATTTCGGGATTTTTGCCTGTGCGATAGTCATAGCCGTCTATTTCGCGCAGATCGCGGTCGGCGTCTTGTTTTTCGCACCGCCCGCAGAGAATGAACCCATAAGGGAAATGACTCCGTGGATCGCAGTAATCGCAGTCCTGCTGCTGCAACTGCCCATGCTTGGTATCTTCTACGGGGCGCGTCGCTTTTACCCCGAACACTACGCGAGCCGCCTAAATAACACGGAGCTCTCGATCTTCGGAGCATTTGGCAAAGCCCTCCCACTCTTCCTGATGTTCTTGCCGGTGATCTGGATTGCTTCCCTCATCTGGACGAATATTCTCTCAGCGTTGGAAGCCGTTGACCTAATCGAAACCTTCGAACCGCAGGAGCTCATCACTCTTTTTCAAGGCGGCGGCGATCCACTCGCCATCGGCTTACTCGTGATCATGGCGGTCGTGCTCGCACCGATCGCGGAAGAGACGATCTTCCGAGGCTGCGTGTATCGCTTTCTAAAAAGTCAGACCACACTCGTGCCCGCACAAATCTTGAGCGGCTGTGTCTTCGCAGCGATGCACTGGAATTTGCTTTCCTTTGTCCCGCTTGTTTTAGTCGGCGTTTTCCTTGCGCGTGTCTATGAAAAGTCTGGCAACATCATGGTCTCGATGTGGTTTCACGCATTCTTCAACGCCTTCAGCCTGCTCATGCTTTTCATCACCAGCCTGTCCGACGCGATCCCCCAGTAAATTCCCATGAACACTCCCCACGACAACGCCCGCATCGCTCAAACGCGTCCACTGCTCCCACCTTCGATCCTGATCGAAGAAGTGCCTCTTTCCGACACGGCCACCGCCGTGGTTGATCAAGGTCGCGCCGAGAGCGGCAGAATCCTACGAGGTGACGACGACCGCCTTTGTGTGATCTGTGGCCCCTGCTCGATTCACGACACCAAGGCGGCCCTTGAATACGCGGAGCGGCTACTGCCGTTGCGCGACAAATATAAGGACGATCTCCAGATCATCATGCGCACTTACTTCGAGAAGCCGCGCACCGTCGTCGGCTGGAAAGGCTTGATCAACGACCCCCAACTCGACGGCAGTTTTGAGATCAACCAAGGCCTGCGCATCGGGCGCAAACTGCTCGTCGACATCTGCGAAATGGGGCTGCCCACTGGTGCCGAGTTTCTCGACACCATTATCCCGCAATTCATCGCCGACGCCATCGCCTGGTCGGCCATCGGCGCGCGCACGACCGAGAGCCAAGTCCACCGCGAACTGGCCTCCGGACTCTCCATGCCAGTCGGCTTCAAAAACGGCACCAGCGGCAACGTGCAAATCGCAATCGACGCCGTGCGCTCGGCGGGGCATCCGCACTGGTTTCCTTCCGTCACCAAACAAGGCGTGACTGCGATCTTTCAAACCACTGGCAACCCTGATGCCCACATCATCCTACGCGGCGGAAACCGCACCGGCCCCAACTACGAAGCCAGCGCGATCGAGCCCATCCTCGATCAACTCGCCGCCGTCGATCTACCGCCCTACGTGATCGTCGATTGCAGCCACGGCAACAGCAACAAGGACTACACCCGCCAAAGCGAAGTCGCCCGCGTGCTAGCCGAGCAAATTGCCGGCGGCCAAAAAGGCATCGCCGGGGTTATGCTGGAGAGCCACCTAGTAGCTGGCCGGCAAGACTACACACAAGACGGCAAAAACACCTACGGCCAAAGCATCACCGACGCCTGCATCGACTTCCCCGCAACCGAAGCGATCTTCGAGACGCTAGCTGCGGCCGTGCAGAAACGGCGTCAGTAAAACTGAGTTTAGCAAAACCCCACTACGCTCTGCGAGCTTCGAGGGGCATCCTACGCTTTTTGTTCGGAGCGTTTTGGTGTGAACGTCTGTTTTTTTCACAAACTGACTTTGGCCTGCCATCCGAAGCTTTTTGGAACAAAAAGCGTAGGATGGGGTGGCTAACGGGGTTCGAACCCGCGACCCTCGGCATCACAAGCCGATGCTCTAACCAACTGAGCTATAGCCACCATACAGAGAGTGAATCTCTTGATCCTTGCTACGAAAGAACGGACATGCTCCTTCTCAATGCGCAGTTGTCAATAGTGCGTTCCGCTTTTTCTAAGACTTTAACATGATTTCCGCAGGCGAACGTTGATTCTTATAAAGCTCGGCCATGGTTTTCATCGCAGGTGAGGAATGTTTGAAAAATTGCTTGAGTCCGGCGCAGAGGTAACTGACGCCGTATTCGCCGTCTTTGGTGCGCCCAAAGCGATGCTTGGGGCAATCGCCGTTGCAGCAGAAGAGCACTTCACACTCGCGGCACTGCTTGGGTAGTGTGCTGCGCTTGGCGTCGCCAAAGGCACGCATCTGCTCACTATCGGCCATCGAGGCGATGCTCTCGTTCATCACATTACCCAAGTGGTATTTCGGGTACACGTAGTGGTCACAGGCGTAGAGATCGCCGTTGTGCTCCATCGCGATCGCGCGGCCACAGGTCTCGGCAAAGATGCAAACGCCCCCGGGTGCGCCAACCCATTTGCCCAGCGTGGTATCGAAGAGCTGCACATAGACCTTGCCCACATCGCGGCTGACCCAGCGGTCGAAGATCTTGCAGTAAAAATCGCCGAGTGCACGCGCCGAAACCGACCACTCGGTCACCTCTGGCTCGAAGCTCAACGTGACTGCGCCTGAGAGATCGGGTGGGTGCGAGAGGCCGAGGCCGAGCTGATTCGACGCGCTGTCGGCGCGACGCTCCACTAGAGGAATAAATTGGATAAACTGCGAGCCGAGCTCGCGCAGAAAGCGATACACTTCAAGCGGCTTTTGCACGTTCTTAGCATTAACCACGGTAAGCGTGTTAAATTCCACACCGTGTTTTTTGCAGAGTTCGATACCGCGCACCACTTGGTGATACGTTCCACGGCCTTTACGATCCACGCGGTAGGCGTCGTGCAACTCTTCAGGCCCGTCGATGCTGATACCAACGAGGAAATTATTCGCTTTGAGGAACTCGCACCATTCGTCGGTCAACAAAGTGCCATTGGTTTGAAAGGCATTCTCAATGCGCTTGCCGCCTGCGTAGCGCTTTTGAAGATCGATCACCTTCTTAAAGAAAGGCAAGCCCGCCAGCGTCGGCTCCCCTCCCTGCCAGGCAAAACTCACGTCCATGCCCGGCTGCGCCTCGATGTAGCCTTTGATATAAGTCTCCAAAACCTCGTCGCTCATCTTGAACGAGTGGTTTTCAGGGAATAGCTTTGTTTTCTCCAAATAAAAGCAGTAGCTACAATCAAGATTGCAGAGTGGCCCCGCAGGCTTTGTCATGATGTGAAATGGTGCTTGGGCTTTCATCAGTTTTTTGATTCTCTAGAAAAGACTTGCCTCTGGCAAGCTCATTGCAAAGATTTACTTATTCTATATCATGATGAAATCAGTTCAGCTTAACAACAACGTCCTGCGCGACGGCCACCAAAGCCTCGCCGCCACTCGCATGCGCACGGAGCAAATGCTCCCCATTTGCGAGCAACTTGATAATTGGGGCTTCGGCGCACTTGAAACATGGGGCGGTGCAACAATCGACTCGGGCCTGCGCTTCCTCGATGAATTTCCCTTCGACCGTCTCGACGCGCTGAAGAAAGCCTGCCCGAAGACACCGCACATGATGCTGCTGCGCGGGCAAAACATCGTCCAATACGCCCACTTTCCCGACGACGTAGTCACGGCCTTCATCAAGACCAGTGCTGACCACGGGATGAACATTTTCCGCATCTTCGACGCGCTCAACGACACGCGCAACATGAAGTGCGCGATCGACGCCGCTAAAGCGGCGGGTGCTCAAGCTCACGGCACAATCTGCTACACCAGCAGCCCCGTCCACACCGTGGCGAAGTTCATCGAAATGGGGGTCGAACTCGAAAAAATGGGTTCCGACGCCATCGTGCTTAAAGACATGGCCGGACTGGTTCCGCCGATGGAAACCTTTGCAATTATCGATGGTCTGAAGAAGAAGATCAAAATCCCCGTTTGGATGCATACCCACGACACCGCGGGGCTCGGAGCGAGCACCTACATGTCGGCGATCGACGCCGGCGTGGATGCGATCGACCTCTCAATTTCCCCCTTTGCCAACGGCACTGGCCAACCCGATACAACTCGCATGCTCGCCATGCTGCAAGGCCATGCACGCTGCCCGAAAGTCTCTGATGAGCAACGTAAGTCTCTAAGAGACATCCGTTCACACTTGGAAAAAGTCTATGCTGAGATGAGCGAGTTCACCAGTCACAAGAACGAGGTGATCGACGTGGATACCCTCGAATACCAAGTGCCTGGTGGCATGCTCTCCAACTTCCGCACCCAACTCAAAGAGCAGAAGATGGAAGATAAGTTTGATGAAGTCTTCCGCGAAATCCCCGTTGTGCGTGAAGCGCTCGGCTGGATTCCACTGGTCACGCCGACCTCGCAAATCGTCGGCATGCAAGCCTTCCTCAACGTGAAGTTCGGCCGTTGGAAACAAATCTCGCCACAAGCCGCCGACATCGCACTCGGTTACTACGGCCAGTGCCCTGCGCCCGTTGATCCTGAAGTGCAAAAACTCGCTGCCAAGCAAGCCGGCAAAGAGCCAATCACCTGCCGTCCGGTCGAAGCACCCGGCGCTGTGCACAAGCACATGGACGACCTACGCAAAGAGCTGAAGGCAAAGAATTTCCCAAGCGACGACGAGCACTGCGTGATCCACGCGATGTTCCCACCACAACTGGAAAAGCACCTCAAAGGCGAAGGCCCCAAAGCAAAGCCCGTTGCGATTCCAGTGGAAACACCCAAGGCTGAGACCGCGGCCCCTGTGCCCCAAGCAAGTGGCAGCAACGGCCCGCAAAAGCGCTACGGCCTGACGATCAACGGCAAGCAAGTCGAAGTCGAAGTCGAAGAAATCGTATAGGCAGTCGTGGCGTGTCCGCTTATAGTAACTCCAGTCCCTCGTCGAGCGCCTGCGGTTTTGCTGGTGGCTGCACGTTCGTGATCGGACTGACTCGGCGCAGGCACCCGCAAGGAGGCAGTCTCAACCTCCGTTTTCTTGGCGCTCCATCTCGGCCAGTTCTTCCTGAGCCTTCGCGATACGCTCTTGGGCTTCTTGGATACGACGGGCGCGGGCTTGCGATTCTTCGTAGGCTTTTTTCTTAACTGCGAGTTCCAATTCGACTCGGGCGGCTTCACGTTCAGCTGCCTTTACGTCCTCAGAGGTCGCCTTGCGTGCGATTTCGTCGCGGATGCGTTTTGCTTCCAAAGCTTTAATGTCCTGTTCCAGCTTGTCCTGCTCCTGGACTTCTTGTTCATACTCGTACTGGCGCTGAGCTTCCGCCGCCTCGAGCGCTTCTTTACGCTTGTCAAGCTGATCACCAGCCACACCACCGAGCGCACCGCCAATCACCGCACCTGCGAGGACGTTGGTATTACTACCATCGCCCATCTGTCCTCCGGCGATACCGCCAAGAACCGCTCCCGCGAGGATGCCAATATCACGACCACGATTCGGATTGCTCTGACAACCGGTTGAAAAAAAAAGTGCTAGGAGTAGGATAGTAGAGAAAAATAATTTATTCATAATGCTATCAATAAGTGCCCTTGCAGAAATTGCAATGCACAGAATACTAAGACCTTCTCTCAATCTAAAGTTCCGAGCTAATTATGAGCCTACGAAATCCTGAACGCGGCCTTTTCTCTGTTAAAGGCCTCATTTTTACCCTCGGCTTGATCGCCTCCTTCATTTTTGTCGGCACAATCTACGGCATAGTCATCCGCCCCGGCGCGAATAAAGCCGATCTAGCCAATAGCTACGGAGTCGATGTCGGCACCTCCTTTTCCAGCCTCTACGTCATCCTTAAGGACTATGAGCAGCAGATCTGCATCTCCCTCTTTCTTTGGGGACTCATGATCCTGATTTATAAATTTATCCTGCTTAATCAGGAGGCCAAGACGCTCGGTCGCTTCGCCCCCGAGAGCGAAGGCCTCGAAACCAAGCCCGAAGTGGACCTGCTTGCAGGCGAACGTAGCATCTCCCGCGAACGCGCCGGCAAGCTATCCGCTGAAATCGAAGATAAAAGCAAGCAACACGACTTACATAACAAGATCCTCCCCTACATCATGGCACGCGGGCTGGAGCGTTACCACATGACGGGCAGTGTGCCTGAAGCCACCGAAACCATCATGGGGCGACTCGAAGTCGCTTCCGAACAGCAAGAGAGCGAGCTCTCTATGCTCCGCTACCTAGTTTGGGCGATCCCTTCCATCGGTTTCATCGGCACCGTCCGCGGGATCGGCGTCGCCCTGCAACGCGCCGACGAAGCACTCAAAGGCGATATTTCCGGCGTTACCAGCGCCCTCGGCGTGGCTTTCAACTCCACCCTCGTCGCCCTCTTCATTAGCATCATCTTAATGCTCCTCATCCACCTCCTCCAGGGCGGCCAAGAAGGACTCATCCTACGACTGCAAACATTCTGCCGCGAGCAACTCATCGATAAACTCTTCGACAGAGAGATACCAGTGGACAGAGATCAGAAGGCCGAAGAGCCAGAAGCTGAACGTAGTGTCTGAGCTTGCTCAGGCCAGCCCAGCCTAAGCCCCACTCAACAACTCATCTCCTTAACCACTCAACGACTCTTCTACTTAACCACTCAACCGCACAATGCCAAAACGCCGCGAAGCACAGAGTTCAGCACTCTCTTTTATGGACTGCATTTGCTGCGGTTTTGGGGCTGTGCTATTGCTCTTCATTCTCACGGCCAAAGCACAGATCACCGATAGCCAGGAAAAGGCCACACAATCGCTTGAAGCTGCTGAAACGATGCAAGCGGCCATCCGCGTGACCGAGGCCAAACAAAAAGCACTCGATAAAGAAATCGAAGCACTCGACCCCCAACCGGATACCAACGCCACCAGCGTCGCACAACTCGCAGCCGAGCAAGAGCGCCTGGCCAAAGCCGTCGAAGACCGGGCCGAAGCCCTTGCCGCCCTCGAAACCGATGCCGAGCCCACCGAACAACCCGCAGCCCTCGACCGCCCCTCCGCGGACAACAGCTACCTCTCCGGCCTCCGCCTGCGTGCGCCCCGTGCCGTGATCTTACTCGAAAGCTCTGGCAGTATGCTGGCTGAAAATGCCAAAAGTGCCGTCGAAATCATTCAACAAGGCACTGGCACCACCGCCAAAAAATGGCTCCGAAGCAAAGCCGCACTCCGTGCAGTCTTGGCCGCCATCCCTAAAGGCACCCAAGTCGCCGTCTTCTCCATGGCCGAGAACACTCAGCCACTCTCTGGCTCCTCCCAAAACCCTTACATCGACCCCTACGATAACAACGCCCTAATCACTCTACTCGAACGCCTCGATAAGCTCGAAGCCAGCGGCGGCGCCGACCTCGCCAAAGCCCTGCAAACGGTCAACCAACTCAAACAACGCGCCAGCAGCCTTCTCCTTATCGGCGACGGCCTTCCCACCTCGCCCGCACCGCGCACCGGCGGCCTCAGCGAAGCCGACCGCGTGCAACTCTTCAACCGCGCCATGGCCACCCAATTCACCTATCCCTTCAACGCCATCCTCTTCCCCTTCGAAGGCGACCCCTCCGCCGCCGGACTCTTCTGGAAACTCAGCGGCCGCACAGGCGGCATCACCCTCATCCCCGATAACGACTGGCCCACGCTGTAACGATGATTAAAAGACGCCCCATCGAGGTCTTTAGCCTCTCTTTTCTCGACTGCCTCTGCTGTGGCTTCGGGGCGATTCTGTTGCTCTTCATCCTCTCCATCGGCTCGGGACCGCACGGCGTTGAGAGCGAAATCGATGTGCCCACGCTTAAAGCGATGCAGAAGCAACTCGCCATGCTGGAAGCCGACGTCGCTGAAAAGGCCGCCCTGCTTGAAGCCGCCATCAACAGCGAGCAAACCAGCACTGAGCGCGCACGCATCCTTTCTCTCATACAAGAGCTGGAGTCAAAGCTAGCCGACCTGCAACAAGAATACGACAGCCGCAAGGCCAACCTCAGCACCGCGCAACAAGCTGCCGCCGAAGCACAACGCCTGCTACAAAGTTTCAAACACGAAGACCTCCCCCCCATCGGCCTGCCCGCCGAGGCCACTCATGTCGCCTTCGTCATCGATACCTCCGGCAGCATGCGCAACCAGATGACTGGCCAGCTGCACTACGGCGTCATTGAGCAAATCCGCGAGCTCCTCGACAGCCTGCCCGAAGTGCGCAGTATCCAGTTTCTCGATACAAGCGGCAACTACATGCTCGGCAGCCGCGCCGGCTATTGGCTACCCGACACCTCCGGCCTCCGCCAACAAGCCCTGCGACAAATCCTCGGCTACCCCGTCGCCAGCGTCAGCGATCCCGAGCCTGGCCTCCGCCGCGCCATCCGCGATCTCAAACCCGGCCTCAACGCCAACGACTCCATGAGTATTTACGTCATAGGTGACGACTTTCGCGGCTCCACCCAAAGCCTCCTAATCCAACTCGACCGCCTCAACCCACGCAATCCCGCCACGGGCAAACGCCCCGTATCGATCAGCGCGATCGGCTTCCCCACCCTAATCAACCCCTTCCAAATCGGTGCCCCCCAAGGCAACACCCGCTTCGCCAACATCATGCGCGAAATCGCCGAAGCCCACGACGGCGTGCTGATTCTGAAGCCGGGAATTTAGGCTGATCCTAAACGTAGGGGCTTCACTTGTGAAGACCGCCGAGCACCAGCACCCAGCCAACGCGGTCTTCACAAGTGCAGCCCCTACGACACACACCATTCAAATGCTCAAAAAAATCCTAAAATTCCTGCGCAACGTTTCCATTGGCGTCGGCCTCGTCATCTTCGGCGTTTGGCTCTACTTAGCGCAACCCACATTTAGCTCCAATACACCAACCGAAGTTCCAATCGACACAGTGCGTCTACAAACCGTCGTCAAAAAACTCTCGATCGACTTCCATCCGCGCAGCTTCCGAAATACCCAGAACTTAAACGCCACCGCTGACTATATCGAAGCGCACTTCCGCGAAGCCGGAGGCCAAGTCGAAATCCAAGAGTTCAGCGTGAGCGGAACCACCTTCAAAAACGTGCGCTGCTTCTTTGGTTCCAAGGATGCCCCCCGCACCATCATCGGCGCACACTACGATTCCCATAGCCAAACACCCGGCGCCGACGACAACGCCAGCGGCGTGGCCGGACTCATTGAACTAGCCTATCTCTTTGGACAAAACCCACCGGAGCACACCATCGAACTCGTCGCCTACACCCTGGAAGAACCACCTTTCTTCGCTTCTAAAAAGATGGGCAGTTACATCCACGCCGAATCTATATCCAAAGAAGGCGTCACCCTAAGCGGCGTGATTGCTTTGGAGATGATTGGCTACTTCACAGATGACTTCGACTCGCAAGATTACCCCGCGCTTCTCTTCAAACTCATCTACCCGAACACTGGCAATTTCATCGCCGTTGTCGGCAAACTCGATCAACGGAGTTTCATCTCAAGTACCAAAATTGGCATGAAAGGCGCCACCGACTTACCCGTCTATTCGATTGCGGCACCGACCCAAGTCCCAGGTATCGACTTTTCCGATCACCGCAACTATTGGGAGTTCGGCTACGACGCCGTCATGATCACCGACACCGCATTCTATCGGAACCAAGAATACCACAAATCAGACGACACTTGGGATCGGCTAAATTACGACAAGATTAAGAAAACAGCTCCACGCGCTTTACAGCCTCCTGCAATCCGCCGAACCTCAGGCCGTGGATGCACTCAAAACAACTTTGACCGTGCCGGATCTCTGGCAACAGAAGGCGGTCAACCTCCTGCGCGCGCAGCACGATGTGATCGTCGATGCGCCCACGGGTGCGGGTAAAACCTTCATCTTCGAGCATCTAGTCGAGCGAGCCTTTCCCGGCAAAGCGGTCTTCACCGTGCCCACCCGCGCCCTCGCCAACGACAAGCTGCGCGAGTGGCAAGCCAAGGGCTGGCGCGTCGGCATCGAGACGGGTGACATCAGCTATCAAAGTGATGCGCCCATCGTCGTCGCCACTCTTGAAACGCAAAAGCGCGCGCTCATGACCGGACGTGGCCCCCGCCTCCTCGTGATCGACGAATATCAAATGGTGGGCGACCCCGCACGCGGCGTGAATTACGAACTAGCACTCGCCATGGCACCGCCCGAGACCCAACTCCTCCTGCTCAGCGGCAGCGTAGCCAACCCCCGCGAGGTCGAAGCATGGCTGCAACGCTGCGGCCGCACCGTCGCCACCGTGCGCCACCCCGAGCGCCCCGTCCCGCTCGACGAGATGCACCTCGATGCCCTTCCCGATTACATCCAAAAAAGTATCCATGGCCGCTGGCCGCGCTACGTCGCGCGGGCGCTCGACGCCGGGCTCGGCCCCATCCTTATTTTCGCTCCCCGCCGCAAAGCGGCTGAAAACCTTGCCCGCACCCTCGCCGCCGCCCTCCCTGAACCGGACACCATCGCACTTACCCCCGAGCAAAAAGCCATCGCCGGCAACGAGCTGACGCGCTGTTTAAAGCAACGCATCGCCTTTCACCACAGCGGCATGAGCTACGCCCAACGCGCCGCCCTAGTCGAGCCACTGGCCAAGGCCAACCAGCTAAAAGTCATCGTCGCCACCACCGGACTCGCCTCCGGAATCAACTTCGCCATGCGCTCCGTAATCGTGCTCGACCGCGAATACCGCGTGGCCGAAGCCCACCGCCACCTCCGCCCCGACGAACTCCTCCAAATGTTCGGCCGCGCCGGTCGCCGTGGGCTCGACGAGCGCGGCACCGTCCTCTTTACAGGCAGCACCCCACGCCTGACCGAAGCCAAGCCACTACGCCTCCAACGTGAGGGAAACGTCGATTGGCCTTCCCTACTCACCGTGATTCAGCGCGCGATCAAAGAGGGCAAAGAACCGCTCGACGCCACCCGCGAATTGACCGCCCGACTCTTCGCCCGCGAACCCATCCGCCTCGGTCTCGACGACTTTCTTCATCAACGAAAAAGCAAAACCAACACCAACACCAACACCAACACCGTCACCAGCAGTAGCACCGAGCAAGCCCTCTCTGGCGGCATCGTGACCGAGTTCAAAAACAGCGAAGGCATCTGGGAGCGCAAACGCGCCCCCGTCATCTTCAAACTCAAAGAAACCTGGTATCTCGACGGCGACACCTGGCGCCCCGGCCTCAGCAGCCCAAAAATCGTGGCCAGCCTGCGCATCGGCACAGTCTGCAAGTTCGGATCATCAGGTAAAGACCGCCTCTACGGCCTCGAAGTGCCCCTAGGCACATTCCCAAAGACCGCTGAGGACAACCGCCTCACCCTGCCCAAATGGCTACGTAAAGCCCTGCGCGAACTAGAGCGAAGCGACGGCAAAACACCCAACGTGGCGAAACTCTGGGCACTCGAAACCATCGAAAAAGTCATCGTCCCTCAACTACCCTTGCTCACACGAGGCGGCCTGGCGGTCAGCATCAGCGAACGCAACGGCACCCTCTACGCCCAACTCGATTACGGCGAAGGCGAGATTTACGCGCTCAAAGACCTGACCGGCAAAGGCCTACTCAACCCAACCGAACGCAAACGCGAAATCGGCGGCAGCGCTCCCAAAACCGGGAGCGCCCAGCAAGGCCTCGCCCAGCCCCACACCGTGGCCGAGCAGTGGCATGCCCTCGGCCTAATCGACGAACGCGCCCACCCCACACGGCGTGGCATCATCTTCTCCTACTTCAATCACGGCGAAGGCCTCGCTGTAGCCGCCGCACTTGAGGCCGAAAACTACCCCGTCGAAGAACTCCTCTACGATCTGGCCAACCTCCGCGCTGGCCACCGCTTCAACGCCCTCGCACTGGCCGGTCGCCCGCTCACCGCATTCTGCCAAGACGCCTACGGCCTCCGCAGCATCCCTGGCTACCTCCGTCGCGGAATGCCCGAAGACTACGGCGAAGGCGCCAGTGAAATCCTATATAACATAGAGCACAAAAGCAGCCGCGCCGACGCCTACCTCGACGACGAGCTCAGCCACGGCGACATCGAACGCGCCCGCATCGAATGGCGCAGCCTAAGACTCCACATCGCCCACGCCCCCGACTACGATTGGAACCGCTGGCGCGAACTCAAAGCTGTGTGCAAAGAGTCCCTACACAAAGAGAGATCAAGCCTGCCGTTTGAAAACCTGCCCCCACTAACGAGGCAGCAGCGTCAAAAGTAAGAAGTTTACTTAGTTGATTCAGCGATCACTCAAAAATCTGCCTTCGCAAACCCTGAATCACAGCAAGGTCACCCCAATCGGCACCTTTAAGAGCATTCACTTTCGGAGGGTATTGTCGTTTACGTTCCAATTGCCAAGCCTCGGTAAAGCCCCGAACAAACTCAGCCGATCCCAAGATCGCCCCGTCTGTAAAATAGCGCACCCGGCAGCGCAGGATTGCGGCTTTTGGCAGAACACCGTCCTCCTGCTCCAGAACCTTTAAAGCTCGCTCTCGCTCAATAACAAGGCCGCTTCCCGAACTGCCTTTACCGAAGATCAATAAGCGATGCGCACGGAGCGGGTTTGAATCATAATCCGACCAAATTCGGCGAAGCCCCTCAACGGCCACCTGCTCTCCTGAAACCGCCTCCGCGTAACCGCAAAAACGATAGTCCTTCGGATCCTCCACCAAGCCTGCTCGAACCGGATTAAGATCAATGTAGGCCGCCATCGTCTGCAGAGGGTTGCCCTTCCCTTCGACCAAGACCGATTTAAACCGTTCGGCCCAAAGCGTGCCGTAGCGTTTATGCGAGCGATTATACCAAACGGAAAAGCGCTGTTTCACCGCCTTCATAAACTCGGAGACATCCCCCATACGAGCCAGAAGCTTCGCGCGAATCACATCCGCTTTCTCTCCACCGGATTGAAGCTCTTTAAACATAATCTCCGCTGAAGCTTCCTGATACTTCGTCGGTTTAGGATAGAGCACCTTATAGCGACGCATCAATTCCCGATCTGAGATTTTATCCCCATCAGGGACCCGAACCAGCACGTGAAAGTGGTTCGACAAAATGCAGTATGTTAACACCTGAACCCCGCAAAAATCAGCCACTTGGCGGATCATCTTACGCAAGACTTCCTTCTCCCTACCCTCAAAGAGAAGCTCCCCATTCACGGTTCGAGTCATACAGTGGTATACTGCCTCATACCCGCTAACTTTTTTCCGTCTACACCTCATCCATTTGAAATAATACCAAAAACAGTCCTTTGTCCAGAATTTTTAAGCCTGTCCCTTTTTTTATAACATGTGGGCAACAACGAGGGGGCACCCCGGATACATGGCGTTTTCAACCGGACGTATCGGGCGGTGGACTTTTCTGGGACTTAGGGAGTCACGCGTTGGATCTTTTTGACTGGTGGCTCGGCCCTCTCAAATCCGTCCAAGGGCATGTGTTAAAGCATTCAAAAGCCTCCCCCTTTGAAGAACTGGTGGCCATGACGGCAGTTGGGGAATCGGGCGTTTCAGTTTCGGGCGATTGGAATTTCATCAGTTCACAAAATCGAGATCGGATTGAACTCCAATTTGAGCATGCTCAAATCAAGTGTTCGGTTTTTGGTTCAACGGAACTCTGCATAGAGACCGAAGACGGGGAGCCGCAGATTCTTAATTATCCGCATACCGAAAATATTCAGTTCGAGTTAATTTCGAATATTGTCGAATGCTTGAGGACTGGTTCGCCAGCTTTGAGCATAGGAGTATCGGCCGCTCGAACCAATGCTGTAATTGATCAAGTTGCACAGCTGTGAAGCCGCTATAATTACTGAAACTACCGCCACTCGTGCTTAGGATAACGCCCTGCCAAGTCCTTACGGACATGCGCAAAAGCACCATCCCAAAAACCGTCGAGGTCGTCGGTTAGGTGTGCGGGTCTTTGGTTCGGCGCGAGCAGCTCCACGAGCAAGGGCACTTGTCCGTTCGCCACTCTCAAACTACTTCCGGGCACATCGTAGAAATCCTGAAGCTTGGACGCGATGATGGCACGACCGTCGGCCTCGTAGCGAATGCGCGCGGGGCGATTACGGTTTGGCAAATCCATCTCGGCAGGGGCGTAGGCGTCTATGTAATAGATCTGCTCAGGACTAATCCATTCCTTGACCGTATTGAGCACGGGCCGATCTTTGATTTCTTTATAACTAAGTGCACCGTGGCAGATTTGTTCGACCAGTAACTGCCGCGCTTCGTCGTCGATTGGCGCGATCTCGGTTTCGGGGCAATGGCGCGCGACGAAATTGACGCGCTGTATCCAGTTTTCCACGACAGCGTCCCACTGCTTCAGATTCAAACGTCCCGCGACGACTTCAGCCGCCAGCAAAGCGGCGGCTTGATCATAGTCGGGCTCTCCTTGATCTTTGGACTTCAAGACGAGATCGCGAAAGCGGCGCTCAGTGCGGCAGACCACACGGCGAACGGATTCGTCATAGGTTGTGGCTTTGCCTTCGCTGAAGTCATCGGGAAAGCATTCCTCTAACCACTGCGACTCTACCGTGGTGGCCAGCCCGAGCAGAACGGTGACATCACCCCGCAGCTCGCGCTCTTCGATCTCGGCCGCGACAAAGAGTTCGCTCTCGACCACACTCTCGCGGCGCAGCTCGCCCGAGCGCCCGTGCACCATGCGGCAGCGCCGCGTGCCGCGATCATTGCGCAGCGCCAGGTGATCGGAAAAGGCGACGAGCAGGCACTTGCAGATGCGCTCCTCGAAGTCAGGCAAGGCACCTGAACGAGTATCGAGCCCAGCTCGCTCCGCCAGTTTCAAAATCTGCTGTGCCACAGCGCCTGCTTGGCGCGCCGCACCGCCGTGGATGCCAAGCGCGCCGCAAGCATTGGGATTAAACTTGGCGGCCTGCGCCACTGCCCATGCTTTCAGATGAACGAAATAGTCCGAGCGCACATCGACGTGATCTTCAATCTGTCGAATCTGTTCGCGGCGGATGCGGTCTTCACGTGCGGCGCGATAAATGGGACGCCCTTGACTGAGTGCCGCGATCAGGGCGACATCGGGAAGAACACCCAAGCGATCCCCTTCGATCAGCAAGCGTGCATAGCGAGGATGCAGCGGGAAGCCGGACATCTTGCGGCCTAATTCTGTGATCGAACATCCCGCTGCTGGAGACGCCGCTAGCGCGGCATCGCTACACCTCGTGGCGTGTCCGCTTGCCGGACGCCCCTGCTGCCCTGCTGGAGACGCCGCTAGCGCGGCATCGCTACACTTTTGTAGCGATACCATGCCAATGGCGTCGGTTGCCAGTGCGCCTAAGTCCCTCAGCAATACATAGCCGCGTTCAAGTGACTCCGCCGTAGGTCGCTCGTACCACACCAACGTTCCCCCATTCTTAGAATGGAGGCTACCCTTTGTGGCCTCGGTTCTTTGAACCGGGGGGGATGTTTCAAGATGGTTAATGCCCGCCGCAGCGAGCATAAGCACGGTCTCGGAAAGATCGACGCGCTTCACTTCCGCCTCGTCACGCTCGGCTCGGGCAACTTGCTCGGCCTCGCTCCAAAGGCGAAGGCAAACCCCTGGGCCCGTCCGCCCGGCGCGACCCGCGCGTTGCTCCGCGGAGGCACGGCTAATCGGCTCAACTAAAATCGAATTAATCCCGCGCCGTGCATCGTAGCGCGCGATACGCGCCAACCCTCCGTCGATCACAGCGCGGACGCCCTCGATCGTAATCGAAGTTTCCGCTACATTGGTCGAGACGATCACCTTCGGTCGATCCCCACTAGAGACCGCACGATCCTGCGCATCGGGTGACAGTTCCCCGTGCAGGGGTAATACCTCGTAAAGACGCGACTCTGGAAGCGCCTCGATGGCTTCCATTGTTTTCCGAATCTCAAAGGCACCGGGCATAAAGACCAAGACGTCGCCGCTAATGGTTCCGGCGATGGACTTTTTAAAGGCACCCGCCGCGCGCTCCCAGACCGGTGCCGCCTGCCGCCCCAGTGCCGCGCCCGCGTAACTAACCTCGACGGGATACATGCGCCCCGAAGCTTCGACCCGAGCGCAGGGCGCAAGAAACTTTTCCAAGGTATCGACATCGAGCGTGGCCGACATCACGACTAGCTTCAGATCCGGTCGCTGATCCGCAACGCTTTGCAAAGCGCAGGCAAGGCTCAGATCACTGGTCAAATGCCGCTCGTGGAACTCATCGAAGATGACCGCGCCCACACCTTTAAGCGAAGGATCCTGTAAAATCTGCCGAAGTAAGATCGCCTCAGTGACAAAGCGTATCCGCGTCTTTGAGCTGACCACATTTTCAAAACGTATTTGGTAGCCCACCTCATCGCCCAGTCGCACGCCACGCTCGAAAGCGACGCGTTTGGCTAAGAGGCGCGCAGCCAAACGTCTTGGTTGAAGAACGACAATCTCCCCCTGAATCCCCGAACGATCCAATAGAATCTGCGGCACCTGCGTCGACTTCCCAGAACCCGTCGGCGCAGAGAGCACAACACGCCCCGTCCCAGCGATGCCGGAGAGCAAGTCGTCGGCGACATCGTAGATAGGGAGACTGGTTGGAATGGATGACATGGAATTTTGACAGAATAATTTAGGACAGAATGATTTTTCCCTAAACTTGTTTAGCTAGTTTATTTTTTGGAAGTTATAGGATTATTGTTAATAATATACCACGGCGTACTTCCAATGTTTACGAGGAAGAATCATTCTGTCCTAAATCATTCTGTCCATTAGAGCAAGAGCAGCACCTGAGCTTGTTTCGCTGTTGAGCCTGTGCCTAAAACACTTTGCAATCCCCTAAATGAACAGTGAATCACTTCAGCGCAGTCTCCGGAAGGAGATACTATTTGCACGTCGCCGGATCTATAAGGTCGGCGAGGCAACGCCTTTGGATTCGATTATTTTAGAGGATCCAAAGCTGGAAATCTTCGTAAAGCGCGAAGACCTCTCCCCCATCCACGCCTACAAATGGCGAGGAGCCTACAATCGGATGGCTCAACTCAGCCCGGACGAACTGGCCAAAGGCGTCGTCACTGCCTCCGCGGGCAACCACGCCCAGGGCGTGGCACTGGCCGCGCGCAAACTTGGCACCCGTGCGATCATCTACATGCCGCTCTCGACACCGCGCATGAAACAAGTCGCGGTGCAGCGCCACGGCGGCGACCAGGTTGAGGTTCGCCTCATTGGCGATAGCTACGATCACGCCAGTGCAGCGGCGCATGCCTGCGCGACAGAAGGCGGACTTACTTATATTCACGCCTACGACGACCTCGCGGTGATGGCGGGGCAAGGCACCTTGGCCGACGAGATCGTGATGTCTGGCAAAGGCCCCTTTGATGTCGTTTACCTGCAAGTCGGCGGCGGCGGTATGGCTGCAGCCGCCGCCACTTGGCTTAAAACCAATTTCCCAGATATCCACATCGTTGGCGTCGAAGGCGAACATCAGGCCTCCATGGCGGCGGCAGTGAAAGCGGGCCATCCCGTCTCGCTGGATAAGGTTGATGTATTTTGCGATGGCACCGCGGTGCGCAAGGTAGGCACCCTGACTCACCGAATCTGCACCGACCTCGTCGATGAATGGATGACGGTGACCAACGACGAAGTCTCCGCCGCGATTCAATTCCTCTGGGAGCAACTGCGCTGCATCCCCGAGCCGAGCGGCGCGATGGGCGTGGCGGCCATCCTTAAGCAGCGCGAAGCACTCGCGGGCAAGCGCGTGCTCAGCATTCTCTGCGGTGCCAACATGGACTTTGAGCAACTTGCCACCATTGCCCGCCGCTCGGCGGTGGGTGCGGCACGGCGGCGCTTCCTCAAGATACAGATTCCAGAAAAAGCCGGTGCCATGTATGGCCTACTCGAAGCCCTACCCGACACGATCAATATCGTAGATTTTCAATACGGTAAGACAGATGCCGAAATGGCCGGCCCTGTCATCGGCTTCGATGTTTCGCCGATGCAGTTTAGCGTGCTTAAGAAAGCGCTCGACGACGGCGGCTATGCTTATAACGAAGTCACCTCCGAGACGGACGTGAGCTTCCGCCTCATTCACTATGTCTCGGAACTCTTGCGCCAACCGATCTTCATCACACTGGAGTTTCACGAACGCCCCGGGGCACTGGCGGAATTCCTCAAAGCCGTCAGCCCGCACTCGAACCTCTGCTATTTCAACTACGTCTATTCCGGCGAACGCGTTGGTCGTGCGCTGCTGGGATTTGAGTTTGAAACGAACGAGGGCTACGACACCTTCGAGCAAGTGCTCGAATCGGCGAAACACGCCTACCGCGCTTGCGAGCGTGTTTCCGATGAAGTGATCCGCCGTATTATTGGCTAAACATGGAAAGTTTCATACAGGAATCGACCAACACAACCGTAGGGGCTTCACCAGTGAAGCCCCTACGAAACACGAATGAACACCACCTCACTAATTTTCACGGCGATCATGCCGATCTTCTTTATCATCGGTGCGGGCTTTCTTGCGCGCCGAGTGGGCTGGCTCAGTGAGGATGCGGATCGCAGTTTGATGGCCTTGGTAGTCAACTTGCTCTACCCCGCCTTAATTTTCTCGTTTATTCTAGGAAACGAAGCGCTCCGGGAGCCCGCCAACATCGTGCTCCCCCCTCTGATCGGCTTTACCAGTATCGTGGCGGGTTTTGGGATTTCAATGATCGTCGCCCGCCGACTTAAAGTCGGCGATCAGCGTGAGTGCCGCACTTTTGCCTTCACCACGGGGATGTATAATTATGGCTACTTCCCCATTCCGATCATTGCCCTGCTTTTCAACCGTGAGACAACGGGCGTGCTCCTGGTACACAACGTCGGTGTGGAAATTGCCATGTGGTCACTCGGGGTCGGGTTCATACTCTCGGCCAACGATCCGAAACCGATCTGGCGGCGCGTGCTCAGCGCACCGGTCATCTCGATTCTCGTAGCAGTCCCGCTCAACTGGCTGCGCGCCGACCAATACCTGCCATACTTCACCTTCGAATCGATCAACATGCTCGGCACGTGCGCCATCCCGCTTGGCCTGCTCCTCATAGGGGCAACCTTCGCCGATCTCGCGAAAGGCGTGCGCATGTTTGACCGGATCCAGGTGCCCATCGCAGCCACGGTGCTTCGACTCGGCATCTTTCCACTGGCGTTCATTTTCTTTGCCTTCCTATTTCCTTTCTCAACTGAACTCAAAGCTGTCATGATCGTGCAAGCGGCCATGCCCTGTGCCGTTTTCCCCATCGTGCTGGCGAGGCACTTCGACGGCTCACCCGAAATCGCACTGAAAGTCGTGCTGGCGACCACCCTGGTGAGCTTTGTCACAATCCCGCTCTGGATTTCGCTGGGGCTGCATTTGCTGGATCTGTGAGGGTTGACATCACACTCTGGGTGGGGGTTTCGTGGCCTTGGCAGAACTCTGCGGCTTCGCCTTGGAAGAGGATTTCGCCGCCGGCGGTGCCTCCTTCGGGGCCTAGTTCGAGTATCCAGTCGGCCATGCGGATGACGTCGAGGTCGTGCTCGATGATAAGAATGGTGTTGCCCGCGTCGCGGAGCTTGAAGAGTAGATCCATAAGGCGCTGCACATCGACCCAGTGCAGGCCGGTCGTCGGCTCGTCTAGGATATAGAGCGTCTGGCCTTGCTGGCGCTTACTCAACTCTAACGAGAGTTTAATACGTTGGGCTTCCCCACCGGAAAGCGTGGTGGCAGGCTGGCCGAGCTTGATATAGCCGAGGCCGACATCAGCGAGGGTGTTCAACTTTTCAGCGATACGGGGCAGCTTGCCAAAGACATTGAGCGCTTCATCAACACTCATCGCCAAAACGTCGGCGATGCTGTAACCTTTGAAGCGCACATCGAGAGTTTCGCGGTTATAACGACGTCCGTTGCAGCTGGGGCACTCGCTGTAAACGTCGGCCATAAACTGCATGTCGAGCTTGATCACGCCGTCGCCTTTGCAGCGTTCGCAGCGGCCGCCACTGACATTAAAACTGAAACGGTTGCGCTTATAGCCACGGATTTTAGCGAGCGAGCATTTGGCGAAAAGATCGCGCAGCTGATCGAAGAGCTTGGTAAAGGTTGCAGGATTGGAGCGCGGACTGCGGCCGATGGGCGACTGGTCGACTTGGATGACCGAGAGGAAATTATCGAGGCCGTTAATCTTTTTATGTTTCCCGGGAATAGTCTTGGCGCGGTTCAGCTTGAAGGCGGCCGCCTTGGCTAGGATGTCATTAACCAAGGTGCTTTTGCCCGAGCCGGAAATACCGCAGACCACAGTCAGCAGCCCCACGGGGAAGCGGGCATCGACGTTCTTCAGATTATTCTCGCTGGCACCTTCGATCGTGAGCCAATCGTTTTTTGGGCGGAGGGTCTTAGCGTCTTTTTCGACTCTTGCCTCACCGCTGAGAAACATACCCGAGCGACTGTGCTTGTCCTGAAAAGAATCTTGGGGCGTGCCCTGATAGATCAGCTCGCCGCCCTCGACCCCGGCACCCGGGCCTAGCTCGATCAAATGGTCGGCCGCCAGCATGGTCTCACTATCGTGCTCGACCACGACGACAGAATTGCCCCTTTCCCGCAGGCCGATCAGCGTTTGGACTAGACGGCGATTATCCAGAGGGTGCAGGCCGATGCTCGGCTCATCCAACAGGTAAACCACGCCGATGAGCGACATGCCGAGCTGGGTAGCGAGACGGACGCGCTGAGCTTCGCCGCCGCTCAAGGTCGAGTAAGCGCGATTGAGCGTGAGATAACTAAGGCCGACTTCGTTCAGAAAGGAAAGCCGCGAACCGAGGCCGCGCACGGCGTCGCTAACGGTTGCGTAATCATGATTGGATTGGAGCGCATCGACAAAGGCCTGTGCTTCTTGCAGCGACATGGCGAGCAATTCGGTGATGGAGCGACCTTCGATCAGCACGCTGAGGCTGGACTTGCGCAAGCGACGGCCTTCACAGGCTTCGCAACGGCTGCTGGTCTGATAGGCCATGAGCCGTGCACGGAGGCCGTCGCTGGTGGTGGTGCGGCGGATATTTTCGAGGTCGGCCAAGACGCCCTCAAAGGACATTGACTCGGGCTTAGTGTTGCCGCCTTTGAGCTTAAAGCTAAAGAGGCGCTTACCTGTGCCGTGCAAGATTTGTTCGCGAATATCGGCATCGAACTCTTCCCAAGGCAGATTTGGATCGAAAGGCAATTGTTCGGCTAGTTGCTTGAGGATGGCGTTGTGCCGGATGATCATTTGCTTGGAGCCTAGGCGCCAGGGTTTGATCGCACCCTTCTTAACGGTGAGGCTCGGATCCGGCACAATAAGCTCGGGCTGAAACTGCAAGGTTTCCCCAAGGCCGCCGCATTCGGGGCAGGCACCCTCAGCGTGGTTCCATGAAAAGTGACGCGGCGAGATGCGTTCGTAGACATCGCCGCAATTCACACAGGCTAACCGGTTGCTCAGAGGCAACTCGCGCCAGTCTTTGCCGTCTTCGACCAGAATGATCGCGCGGTCGTCCCCTTCGCTGAAGGCGAGGTCGAGGGAGTCGGCGAGGCGACTGCGCTGGTCGGACTTGAGCACGATGCGGTCGACTACGATCTCTACTGTGATCGAGGGCGCTTTGGAATCGATCAGGTCATGCTCGTCTAGACGGCGGATCTCACCGTTGAGGCGGACGCGTTGGAAGCCGCGCTGCTGCAAGCGGGGCAATTCTTCGCGCAGGATGGCGGGCTTGGCTGTCATCCACGGTGCCAATATCATGAGACGGCTGTCCTCCGGTTCCGCGTAGATGCGGGTGAGGCAGTCGTCCATCGAACGACGCTCAATAATGCCGCCGTCCTTCGGGCAATACGGCGTGCCGCAGACCGCCCAGAGAACGCGGGCGAAGTCGGCGATTTCGGTGACAGTGGCGACAGTGCTGCGCGGATTGCCACCGCCTCCGGTGCGCTGCTCCAGCGCGATGACCGGTGAGAGACCTTGAATGTAATCCACATCGGGGCGCGGAATTTGCTCCAACACCATGCGCGCTTTGGTCGAGAGACTATCGATATATTTGCGATAGCCCTCGGCATAGATGGTATCGAAAGCGAGCGAGGATTTACCCGATCCGCTGACGCCAGTGATGACCACGAATTGATTACGCGGGATATCGACGTTGATGTTTTTGAGGTTATGCTCACGCGCGCCTTTTACGGAAATCGAATCGGCCATTTGTTTGGCAGGTGCGTCGGTGGAACTCATGGATCAAGGGAAGGGCTGCTTATATAGGATATTGAGGCGAGGTGCAAGCCCTCTACATATAAAGTTTTAAATCGTCGAATTTACGTTGTCAGCAAGCTAAGATAGCCTATTATTCTAGGTAACAAATGAGCAAAAACAAACTACCCATCCTCTACATTAAATCCGGCTGCCCTTGGTGCCGGGAAGCACTATCCTTTTTCAACTCGCAAGGAGTTGATCTGGATGTACGCGATGTGAATGAAAACGCGAAGAACATGGACGCGATGGTCGCGGTGAGCGGGCAGACGAAGACGCCCACCTTTGAGCATGAAGACTTCATGATAGCCGACTTCGATGTCGATGAGTTCCTGGCCGAGTTGAACGAGTTTCCCGAGATTCGCCAGAAGCTTGGAATCTGCGACGACGAGAATTAAACAAAAAAAGGCGCTTCCATTTTGGAAGCGCCTTTTGTTTAAAAGAATTTCCGGGAGTTTTATTTCTTAGCTTTGCCCGAAAGGGCGATGCTAAGGATCGTCCACTGCTCTTCGTTGCCGCCGATCTTAGTGGTGACTGTGACACTGGGCTCTTTCCCCAAGAGGGCTTGAGCGAGTGGTGTTTTATAAGAGAGCACATCGTTGTCGGGATCACTGTCCCAAGCACCGAGAATAGAGTAACGTTGCTTCTTGCCGGTGGAACCTTCTTTAAGCTCGACGATACAACCGATGCCGACGTTTTCAGTGGTGGCTTCGCTAAAGTCAGTCACGCGAGCACGGGAGAGATCCACTTCAAGCTCATTCTTACGAGAGAGGAGGATGTCCTGATCCTGGCGAGCCATCTTGTATTCAGAATTTTCCTTCAAGTCACCATGATCGCGGGCGACCTGAATGGCTAACTTGTTTTCAGGAATCTTCGTAGCCACGAGCTCTTCGTATTCGGCCTTAGCCACGTTGAAGCTCTCTTGCGAAACGATAAGCACTTCGTCTTCGGAGGTCTCGGAGGCTTGGCCAGCAAGAAGCGCCTGAACAGTCGGGAACTGCTTGATGAAACGTGCGAGGAGCGATTTCTTGGTCAAATCCTCGAAGCCTTGATTGAGCAAGAGGGTTTGCGCGAGGTCGTTGGCGGTCTCAACATTGGCCTGAGACAAGAGATCGGGAATCAACGTGATATCGTCGCTCAGCAGATCGGCTAGCGGAATGCGGCGGGTGCTCGCATTTTGCAGGGACTCATGGTCAATCGCGTAGAACATCGCAGCCAAGAGGCGCGGGTTGACGAGCGGATCGATGATGCTGCCGTATTTTTTGGAAGCGCGGTTCTTGACCACCCAGAAAAGAAGCGGCCCTTTGATGGTTTGCTCCTTGAGCCAGCGGTCGAGGCAGTAGCTGATGCGTTCTTGCATCTCGTGCTCGAGCATGAAGTTGATACATTCGCTAGTGAACTTGCCACTGGAGTTGCGAAGCAGGTCTTCGACCATAGATTGCCACTTGTCTGGGTAGGTGCGGCTGATCAGATCAAGGTAGCGCTTGAAGTATTGCGCGGGTAGCTCGGCAGCCAGTTCGGAGTAATCATTCGTCGCATCGAGGATCGATGCGGACGAGGGCTCGAGGGCTTCGACGTCTTCATGGAGATCACGTGCGAGATTGTTACGCACCCAAACGCCGTGGAGACGGTTGGCTTGGCTGAGACTCTTGGCGTTGGCGATGGCGTCGGTCAATTCGGCAAGGATTTGTGGCATCTCTTCGCGGATCACGGAAATATTTTCCGAGAGCGCGTAGAGCTTTTCGCCGAGTTCGATCTTTTGCTTTGAGTTTTTGGTGCCTCGAAACTGCTCGAGAATTTCGTCCTCGGGCTTCACGGGCTCGTCGCGATAGATGTAGGGATCGCTTTTTTTAAGCGGCGCGCCGATGCGTGGGTCTTTGACCAAGACCTTCTTCGTAGCCGTCCACCATTTTTTGTATTTGATCGGCCCAATGACACGAGCGAGCCGACGCTCGATTTCGGTAGCCATCATGGCATGGTTTTCGCTGGCGGAAATCATCTCGCAAATCAAATCGGCAGGCTGCTTCTTAATCATCTCCTCAATTACCTCCGCTTCAGTGCGGGAGCGCACGAGCAGATCGTTGGGCATGAGGATATCGAGTTTATCCACGCAAAATGCAGGTGCCATTGCGTGACCTTGTTTACCATCTTCAAAGTCGATGATCAAACGGTCTTCCGCAGCGTTATAATCCACTATTTTACCGAAACCCCAGCTACGGTGCAGGCAGTAGTTACCAGGCACCATGGTTTCGAGCTTCGCGCGATGTGAAGCCATTTTTGGGATCTTTTTAATGAGAGCGTCTATGGACTCTTTATTCATAATAATTGCTTGTCTAAGTCGTAAACGATCCACTATGGACAGTTTCTACGCCAATGAGAAGTATTAAGTTTAGCTTATCGAGAAAGTCCACAACAGGCTGGGATGCTGCTGTACACTTGACGGAAGCTTATCTAATAGGTGATCGAAAGGCCGACCAGCTGCTAGACGAGTTACCTGAAGAATTCATAGGTGATCGACGCGCTGCTTGCCAATCACTTTTTTTAGGTGCACTTCGCCACGGACACCGCACCAGAGCGGCGCTAAAGGGACTTTTGCGCAAAAAAGCTAAATCCGGGGTCGAAGCGATTCTGCTAGTTTCGGGCTACGAAATACTGGATGCCGACACCGAGCGGCACCCAAAGATCATCCACCACGCGGTGGAACGCAGCAAGAAGCTGGTCAACCGTTTCGAGCAGGGCTTTCTCAACGCGGTATTGCGCAAACTGCCCGCCGCGCTCGATCACATCGACGCGCAGAAAGCGCCTGGTGCCTTCTACAGCCACCCCGAGTGGCTGGTCGCACATTGGCGCAAGGAATTCCCCGAGACCTGCACCAGCCTACTCGAATGGAACCAAGGCATCCCCGCAACCTATCTAAAACTCTACGACGACGCAATCGAAGGCCCCGCAGGCTTAGAAGCCACTGACTGGCCGCAGTTTTATCGGATCACCCAACAAGTTTCTTGGAGGGATGACCTCGTGCCGCTCCTCAACAAAGGCAACGCCTACATCAAAGATCCCTCGACTCGACTGGCACCTGCCCTACTCGCACCGAAGGCAGGCGAGTCGGTGCTCGATCTCTGCGCAGCACCTGGGGGCAAAGCCTACGATATAGCGCACGCGATGGAGGGCAAAGGGCACATCGTAGCCGTCGACTTACCCGGCAATCGAATCGCACGACTCGAAGAAAATTTATCCACGCTCCGTTCGGAAGCGTTGCAATGCACGATCGTCGAATCCGATCTGCTCGCGTTGGACGCTTCGACCTTCGAAGCTAAAAACCTGCCAGCGGCCTATGACGCCGTCATGCTCGACGCCCCTTGCTCTAATACCGGCGTGATCCAACGCCGCACCGACGTAAAATGGCGCTTGCAGCCCAAAGATATTAAGCAATGCGCGAAACTGCAGCTCAAACTGCTATCGGCCGCCGCCGCTTTCGTTAAACCGGACGGCCGTATCGTTTACAGCACTTGCAGCATCGAGGCCGCCGAGAATCAACAAGTCGTGGACGCCTTTCTGAAAAGCGAAGCAGGCAAATCTTTCACCCTCAGCGAGCAAACCATTAGCCTGCCCTGGGAAACTGGTCACGATGGCGCGGGCGCGTTTCTGCTACGCCGCGTCGGCTGAGAAGCGCACAAGACAATGCCTGAATCGCTCACCGTCCGTCCCGCGCCCAAAGCGCGCCATGTATTTACACTCCAAGGCGACCAAATCAAATTACTACAAAGTGCCCGCACGCTTGAAAAGACGGATCCGTCTTACACCCAAAAACTCGAAGCAGGCCGCGCGCGGCGCGCCCAAGCCGAGGTTGCCTATAGTGAAGATTTCACTCAAGCACTGCGCGACTATCTAAATTTCCACCCACGCTATGCCCTCCTGGCGGGTCGGCTCAGCCAACTCATCGCCGCACACGCCGTCCCCGTAGGCAGTGGCACAGTCGCCCGCACCAAACGCATCCCAATCGAACAACGCGCCGAGGCCGCCACCATCGCCTGGCTTCGCCACCAAACCACCGCCTACGACCACATGGAAATCCCCCGCGTTAAAGGCGCCCGACGCGAGGCGCGCCGCATGCTAGCCAAAGAATCCAAACGACTGCTCGATGCCTACCGAAGAGGCACCCGAATCGACGTGACGAACTGTCCACTTCAAAAAGCGATTACCTAACTGTGATGGGCAGCTCATGTAGCACACTACAAAGGATGTAGTCGCCCCCTGTTACTTCGTCATTTCCGCGCGGGCATTCTCGTAGGCACTGAGTGCGCACTGCGAGCAGGCAGTGCGGACGTCGGCGAAGAAATCGTTGCCCTTGTCGTCCACTAGAATGTAAGCGGGGAAATCTTCCACTTCGATCTTCCAGATAGCTTCCATCCCGAGTTCGGGATACTCCAAGACTTCAACCTTTTTGATATTATGCTCGGCTAGCAAGGCGGCGGGACCGCCGATGGAGCCGAGATAAAAACCACCAAACTCTTTGCAAGCATCCGTGACTTGCTGGGAGCGGTTGCCCTTGGCCAGCATGATCATGGAGCCGCCTTCTTTTTGGAAAGGTTGCACGTAGCTATCCATCCGCCCTGCGGTGGTGGGACCGAAGGAACCGGAAGGTTTGCCGGCAGGTGTCTTGGCCGGGCCCGCGTAATAGACGGGGTGATTCTTCAAATACTCGGGCATACCTTCGCCCTTATCGAGGCGCTCCTGAATCTTGGCGTGGGCGATGTCACGCCCAACGATGATGGTGCCGCTGAGTGAGAGCGGTGTGGCGACGGGGTATTGGCTAAGTTCGGCCAGAATGTCCTTCATCGGACGATTCAGGTCGATCGCGACGGGATCTTTTGGCTTGGCGATAGTGCCTTCGGCAGGAATGAAACGGCCGGGATTTTCTTCCAGCTGTTCCAGCCAGACGCCGTCTTTGTCGATGCGTGCCTTGGCGTTGCGGTCAGCCGAGCAAGAAACGCCAAGCGCGACGGGGCAGGAGGCACCATGACGTGGCAGGCGGACGACGCGCACATCGAGGGCAAAGTATTTACCGCCGAACTGGGCACCGTAGCCCATATGACGGGTGTATTCGAGCAGCTTGGCTTCCAGTTCAACATCGCGGAAGGCTTGGCCGTATTCGTTCCCCTGGGTGGGCAACTCGTCGTAGTATTTAGTCGAAGCGAGCTTGACCGTCTTCAAACAAGTCTCAGCGGAAGTGCCGCCGATCACAAAAGCGATATGATACGGCGGGCACGCGGAAGTGCCCAGCGTGCCCATTTTCTCGATACAGAACTTTTCGAGATTTGCTGGATTCAGCAGAGCTTTGGTTTCCTGATAGAAATAGGTCTTATTGGCCGAACCGCCGCCCTTGGCGACGAAGAGGAAGTCGTAACTATCACCATCCGCTGCAAGCAAATCGATCTGCGCGGGCAGATTGCACCCGGTATTGGTCTCCTCATACATGGAGAGCGGTGCCATTTGCGAGTAGCGCAGGTTTTCGTTAATGTAGGTATTGAAAACACCTTGAGAGAGCGCGGACTCGTCGCCCCCCCCCGTCCAGACGCATTGCCCTTTTTTGCCAAGGATGATGGCAGTGCCCGTATCTTGGCAGAAGGGCAGCACACCGTGCGCGGAGACCTCAGCATTACGCAGCATGGTGAGTGCAATGGTGCGGTCATTTTCGGTAGCCTCTGGGTCGTCGAGAATCGCGGCGACCTTTTCCAAATGTTCCGTGCGCAGCTTGAAGGAAATATCCTTCATCGCGGTCTCGGCCAGATAAGTCAGCGCCTGAGGGTCGACCTTGAGCACGGACTCACCGCCGAAATCGACGGTTTCGACGAACTCGTTCGTGAGCAGACGATACTGCGTTTTATCTTTTCCGAGGGGAAATTGCTTTTGGTAGTGAAATGCAGGTGCGGGCTTGGCCATGATTTTGCTCTCTAATTTAGGTATATTGTAGAATTAGTAGGGCTACTTGGATTTATTGCAAGACTGGAGGCTAAATGGATAAGGATTTTTAACCGCAGATGGACGGATAAACGCAGATCTGAAACAACGCACTATCTACTGATGATGACGTTTAGGTTGTTTGTAGCGATGAAATGGCCTGGCTCGAGGCGAAGCGCCTCTTCGTAGGACTCTCTCGCTTTTTCACAATTATCTGCGTTCATCTGCGTGAATCTGCGGTTAAATCATTCAGAACATTATGACACAGGCAGGATGCCTATGCTACGCTATTCAATTCCGCTTTCGAGGAGAGCGGGGACTTGCTGGAGCAACTGATCGCGGGGGATTTCGGCTTCGTTGCCAGCGGCTAGGTCGCGGACTTTAACGACGCCGCGCTCGAGCTCTTCGCTGCCGTAGATGAGGGCGAAGCGGGCACCGGATTGGTTGGCGGACTTAAATTGTTTGCCAAAACCTTGGTTTTTGAGCGGGTATTCGACTTGGTAGCCTAGCGCGCGCAGCTGGGCAGCATCGGCCAAAGCAGCGTCGCGCTCGTCCTCGCCGCCGATAATAGCAATAAACTCGGGGCGCTGCAAATATTCGGGCATGAGCGACTTACTTTCGAGCAAATCGGCCAGCGTGACATCGCCCATGGCAAAACCGACGGCAGGCATATCGGGGCCGCCGAGCTTTTTGACGAGCGCATCGTAGCGCCCTCCCCCGGCCAAGGCGCGGCCTTCGCCGCTGGCTTCGAAAGCTTCAAAAACGAAACCAGTGTAATAAGCGAGTCCACGGACGATCCCGAGGTCGATTTGAATAAAGTCACCCGCGCCTGAGGCCTTAAGGTTGCGCAGCAGTTGCGACCAATCCTCGATGCGAGCTTTGGCCTGCGCGGCGAGGTCGCCTTCGAGCGGCAAATTCTCAATGTAAGCGCGCAGCGTATCGAAATCGCGAATCGCAATGGCCTCTTCGATGCGCCCAAGGAAATTTTCGGCCTCTTCGCCCAGCACAGCTGCGAGCTTATCGATGGTTTTCACCCGGTCGGTGCGTTCGAGCTTGTCGATGATACCGAGCACGGTGGCACTGCCCGCTTCGTCGAGCCCTTCGGCAGCGAGCATGAGTAACCAGAGGTCACGGTCACTCAGGCGCACCTTAAAATCGCTTTCGCTGAGACCAAATGCTTGCAGCGCCTGACAGAGCAGCGCGATGAGTTCAGCGTCCGCGCTGGGACCTTGCTCGCCGAAAATATCGACATTGAACTGGTAAAACGCACGGAGGCGGCCTTTTTGTGGTCGCTCGTAGCGGTAGTGCTCGCCGATGTTAAACCATTTAACGGGGCGCTTCAGGCTGTTGGCCTTGGCACCGATGAGGCGCGCCAGCGAAGGAGTCATCTCCGGGCGCAGCGCGACGGCACGGCCACCGCGGTCTTCGAAGTTGAACAACTGACCGACGATCTCCTCGCCCGACTTTTCGATATAAAGCTCTAACGGCTCGAGCACGGGGGCATCGTATTCCAGAAAGTTAAAGGCGCGCGCGACAGAGCGCCAACGACCGAAAACATGATTCCGACGTGCACAGGCCTCCGGATAAAATTCCCGAAAACCGGGTAGCGTTTCAAACTGCATAATGAATCTCCCTTAGAAGGAAACTAGGCTGAGCGAGCAACCCGAATGATTCGGACTGCCTCAAGAACCAACTTCGGCGGCATCCACGTCCATTTCTTTGAGATTTGCCTTCAACTCCTTACCCGCCTTGAATTTAATCACGGCACGCTTTGGAATCACGACGTCCGTCTCGGGCTTGTTCGGGTTGCGACCGATTCGGGACTTACGGATCTGAACTTCGAAGACGCCGAAGTTGCGCAGTTCGACATTGCGGCCCTCACTCAACGCTCTGGCGATGGCATCGAGGGTGAGTTGCACGGTTTCTCGCACTTCTTTTTGCGGAAAATCAGTTTTATCGTAGATATCTATAACGATATCGCGTTTTGTAAGGTTATTGGACATCCTGTGTATGCTTGGTTATCTTGCGGAATTAAAAAATCAAAAGTTACTGTTGCTGCGATACTTCGGATCGCGAAAACACTGTCAAACTAGAAAAAAATATGAGTGATAAAGAACCACCCAATCCCTTCGAGGAAATTCAGAAACAATTGAAAGAATTATTTAAGGACTCAAATGTCAAAGTTTCCGCACACAGCTTCTCGGAGAGCGTCCCCTTCCCTGATGAGCCGATGGAAGCCGAACCGGAAGCGCCTACGCAGGGCGATCAGAGCGCCGAGACGCTGGACAATATCCGCAACTTTCACCTCAAGCCGAAAGAGATTCGCGACTACCTAAATCGCTTTGTGATTCAGCAGGACGAAGCCAAAAAGGTGCTCTCCGTGGCCATCTGCGACCACTACAACCACATCCGCACGACACTTTCCGGAGCAAATACCGAGGCGACCGAATACAGTAAGCAGAACCTGCTCTTCCTCGGGCCGACTGGTGTGGGTAAGACTTATCTGATGAAAAACGTGGCGCGCCTGATAGGGGTGCCCTTCGTCAAAGCCGACGCCACGAAGTTTTCCGAGACTGGCTACGTCGGCTCCGATGTGGAGGATCTGGTACGCGATCTAGTCAAAGCAGCTGACGGCGACATCGAATTGGCGGAGAAAGGTATAATCTTTGTTGATGAGGTCGATAAGATCGCCAGCGAAGCAGGCGCGGGTGGGCGCGATGTGTCCGGACGCGGCGTGCAGATCAACTTGCTCAAACTAATGGAGGAGACGGAGGTCAACCTCTTCAGCCCGACCGACATGATGTCACAAATGCAGGCCGTCATGGAGATCCAGCGCGGCGGTAAACCGAAGCGTAAGTCGATCAATACCAAAAACATCCTCTTCATCGTAAGCGGTGCCTTCGACAAACTGGCCGAGTCGATCAAGAAGCGCCTCTCCCAAAACGAGATGGGCTTTGGCGCGAATCTGAGCGACAAAGAGGAAGATCTCTCCGCTTACCTGCAACACGCCGAGACGAGCGACTTCATCAAATACGGCTTTGAGCCGGAATTTATCGGGCGCGTACCGGTGCGCTGCGCCTGTTCAGCGCTGACGGCGAACGATCTGGCGCACATCTTAACCACCTCAGAGGGCAGCGTGCTACACCAATACCGCGACGACTTCCGCGGCTACGGGATCGACTTCGAGATCAGCCCCGAAGCGATCATGGCGATCGCCGAAGCGGCCAGCAAGGAAGGCACGGGCGCACGCGGCATCATGACTGTGATGGAGCGCCTGTTCCGCGATTATAAATTCGAGCTACCCTCGACCGCGATCAAGCACTTCGAGGTGTCGCCCGAAATGATCGCGGACCCCGCCGGCAGTCTCAAAGCGCTCAAGGCTAAAAACGCCCACCTGCAAGCTGCAGTCTGGGAAAACGACATCAAGCGCTATGCGACGGCCTTTGAAAAGGCTTTCGGCTTCGCGCTGGAGTTTAAGCCACTGGCAGTCGAAGCGCTGATCCAAGAGGCGAATGATCGGGATCAAACCATCCAGTCGCTTTGTGAAGATAAGTTTAAAGACTTCGAGCACGGGCTCACAATTATCAACCGCAACACGGGGCAGACGGTATTCAAGCTCGGCAAACTCGCGATAGTGAATCCAGATAAGGAGCTTTCCAAATGGGTGGTGCGTAGTATTGAGAGTGTGAAACAACCATAACGAATGCCAGAAGGAAAAGCAGTCAGCCAAATGTTCGCCGGAATCGCCGGGCGCTACGACGTGGCCAATCACCTCCTCAGCGGGGGCATCGATTTTTACTGGAGACGCGTGCTCACCCGCATGGTGCAGCGACGCGCACCGAAGGATGTGGCGGACCTAGCGACCGGCAGCGGCGACGTGGCCTTTAAGCTGCGCGACCGTATGGGCACTCACGTGCCGGTAACGGGGCTGGACTTCTGCGAGCCGATGCTGGACGAAGCCCGCGCAAAGCGTGCGGCTAAGCCAGACTACGCCGACATCGAGTTCGCTTTCGGCGACTGCATGGAGCTGCCGCTAGAAGATGCGTCCGTCGATGCGGTCACTGTCTCGTTTGGCGTGCGCAACTTCGAAGACCGCCAACGCGGGCTGCAGGAAATCCTGCGCGTGCTGCGCCCCGGCGGACGCCTCTTCGTGCTAGAATTTTCACAGCCGGATCGCTGGTTTCGCCCGATCTATTATTTTTATCTGAAATATATTCTGCCTTGGGTGGCCGCCCTCGCCACGGGCGATAAAAGTGCCTACGATTATCTAGCAGGCACGATTGAAAATTTCCCGACCAAGGAAGCCCTTGCCGAGCAACTCAAACTAGCTGGCTACCAAACAGTAGAAGCAACCGGATTGACATTCTCCATCGTGGCCATCCACGAAGCAGGCAAGGCGGGGTAAGCGCTATTCAGTATCATCGAGCTCGGATTCGCGAGATGAACCTGAGTCGTTGAATACCTAAACTGCTCACATTGTTTATCTAGGATTCCCCGCACTGATCGTCGCGCCCCCTACTCGATCCCCATTTTCTTGAGCTCAACTTCTAGTGCAGAGGAGGCGTCGCGCAATGCTTTGCGGAGGGCGTCGTAATAGCGCTCCGTCAGGAAGAAGAGTCTGGCGACTTCGCCATCGACTAAATCGACCTTGGTGATGTCGCGGGTAGGTAGAAGCAGGAAGCGACCGACGGAGAAGTTATCCAAGGTAAGCGTACGGTCCACTGCGTTGAGCGTGACGGTATCACGGAGCACGATGGCGCGCTTGAGGCGGCGCATATCATCCTCGTCATGAAGTATGATGCTATGGCGCAAGCGTCCGTCCTCATCTGGCTGATTCAGCTCCCAGAAAATTCGCTCGTAGGCGGCACGATCTGGAATGTCGACGATCTCGATGCTGGGCACAGGCGACTCCAGTGCTTGGCCGATGTCCGCTGTCTTACCGTAATCGCGATAGGTAATGACAAGTGCCTTGTCTTCAAAGTAGTCCCAAACGTCGTTGATCGCCTTGAGCGCCTTCTCTGACTCGGTTCCAGCGGCGTGTTTGCGAGCACGCTCCAACAGGAGCTTTTCAATGAAGCTGACCTCGAAGCCTTCGCTGGACTCGGCTTTGGGCTCAAAGACAAGCGAGCGGGCCGCATCGACGCGCTCATCCATCTTGATCCGTTTGATCACCTCATACATCTGGCGGTAAACGAGGATATTTTCGCCTGGCACGCGCCCGTTGGCGAAACTGGAGAAGGGATACTTAGAGCGAAGGCCGTAGTTTTGATCGACAGCTTGCTCGGCCTGTGCTTGCAGTTTATTGAGGTGCTTGTTCTCGATGAGGAAATTGAGCTCAAAGACGTCTTCGTCGCGGATACGATACGCATCACGGAAAAGTTCGTTACCGAAGGAGTCGAAGGTGTCTTCACCCTTGGGCAGAAAGCGGCCGACGATCTTATCGAGGGCTTCGGTCTGATTATTGACCTCGTCAGGGAGCACGAAGGGCGTGATCACAATGATGACTTCGCGCTTGAGTTGGATTGACTCTTCCTTGCCGAAGAGGCGACCGAGGTAAGGAATATCGCCGAGAATTGGCACGGAGCTTTTTGTGCGTAGATCATCCTTAGCGATCAGGCCGCCGATAATGAAAGGTGTATTATTAGCGATACGAGCGTAGGTCCTGACCTCGCGGATAGAAATAGTGGGTGCTACAGCAACCTCACGCCCTTCGCTATCTAGAACGACGACATCCTCGTTTGGCACTTTAGCCGAGACAGTGGCATTGACTTGCATACTGACTTCCTGCCCTTCTTCGTTGATACGGGGGCGCACCGCGAGTTGAATACCGACCGTCTCATTACGAAAACTGACGGTAGATACATTGTTATTCCCCTGAAACTTGGTCTCTGCGATGGGGATCTTACGCGAGACATTGATGTAGGCCATTCGGTTATCCAAGGTAAGGACGCTGGGGCGCGAGAGCACTTCGGCTTCGCCATCGGCCATCAGAGCCCGAATCTGAACGTCAAATTCGCCAAAAACTTTGGGCAGTCCGGCAACGAATTGATCATTCATGCTGCCAGCGTTAGCGATGACATCCCCGAGTTGGAGCTCCGAAAAGGTGGAACTCGGGCCAGCCAGAGCCCACTCGACCCCGAGACGATCGAGACCCGTCTCCGAAATCTCTAGCACCATTGCCTCGATCATAATCTGGCGCGCGGGGACGTCAATTTCCTCGCGGATCATGCGGACAACGCGGCTCAATTGAGAGGGCTCGGTGCGATCATAGAAGATGAGCAATTCATTGAGTGGGTCGGCGTCGGTCAGCGGGAAGGATTTATCGGTATCGAGGATGGTGTTGTGCAGTGTGGTCGAGGGGATGGCAACGACGACGGGCAACTGCTCTTTCTTAATGGTGTTGCCAGTGATGCCGGTATTGATGCCGTAAATTTTGAGAACTTCTAAACAGCGCTGAGGATCGGTGTAGCTGAGGCGCATGCGCTGTGTCTCGATCTGATCCATGACGTTGCCCGCCTCTTGAGCCATGGCTGGGGTGGGTGCGGTCAAAAGCGCTCCAAGCGTGAGACCGATCAAGAGAAGTCCGGCTGAAACGAGCGAACTGCCCTTCGAGATGGCTGCGGAAAGGCTTTTTTGCGAGGTGAGTCGGCCTTGGGTGAGTTCGATTTCCATATCGGCGTGTTTCAGAAGTTTGGAGTTGTGGGTAATCATGAGTGTGGTGCGCCCTTGCATTAGTTTTAGAATGGTGGGGATGACGGCATCTTCAAGCTCTGTGTCAAGCGAAGCGGTGGCTTCGTCAAGTATTAGAATTTTTGGATCCTTGATAACCGCTCGTGTGATGGTAATGAGCTGCTTTTGTCCACGCGAGAGCGCGAGACCACCATCGCCAACGATGGTGTGGTAACCGTCTGGCAGGCGTTGGATAAACTCGTCGGCTCCGGTCAGCTCACAGATTTCACGAATCTCCTTTTTGCTGGCTCGGGCTTTGGCGTAGCGCAAGTTCTCCAAGATCGATGCGTGAAAGAGAAAGCACTCCTGAAAGACGACACCGATATTTCGGCGCAGGTCACGCGTCGAGATGTCTCGGGTGTTGACGCCGTCGATCACGATACTACCCAGAGTCGGGCGCAGCAGCAGTGGCACGAGGCTGACGAGTGTGGATTTACCCGCACCGGAATGCCCGGTGATGGCACAGACCTGCCCCGCTTCGACCACGCACGAAATATTTTCCAGCGTATTGGAATCACCATCGAAAGAAAACCCGACCTGCTCAAAACTGATGTGCCCGCGCATCTCAGGCATGGGAACACCCTCCCCCTCAGTGGCGTCTTCGTCCACATCGAGTAATTCATAGACACGATCCACGCTGGCACCGACCTTGGACAGCTTAGCACCACTGCTCATGAGATCAATCACGGTGGGATAGAGTAAGCGAATGTACCAGAAGAAGGCGATAAAGTCACCCGAGCCCATGGCTATCTCAGGGGGGCGCCCGATAACTTGATACGCACCCAGACCGATGAGAGCGAGCATACCGAAGCCGACGAGCAAGTCGGCGCAGACTTTTTGTAAGACGACGTAGCGATAGCTATTCAGGTGGCTCTCGCGTGAATCTTCCATCGCTTCATTAAAGGCACGGTTGCCCCGATCTTCCCCAGTGAAGCCTTTGACCACCTCCACACCTAGGAGCGTCTCGATAATACTGCCAGTGGCGAAGTCGATCCGTTCCTGCGACTCCCGGCTGCTGCGCTTGATACGCCGCCCGAAGAAAGTAAAAACGTAGAGGTGAGCGGGAAGCATGAAAGTCGAGGCCAGCGCGAGCTGCCAGTTGATCGAATAGGTGATGATCAAAATGCCCAGAAAGAGGAGGCCAGCTTGCAGCGTCTTGGGCAGGACTTCGGCGATGAACTGCTGGATCTGCATACTGTCGTTCATCACCTTACTGGTGATCTGCCCGGGGCTCTGCGAGCGGGTATAGCTGAGGCGCAGTTGCTGAATACGCTCGAAGAGTCGCTTGCGAAGGGAAAAGCATAAATTCTCCCCGACTTGCACGGCGGTGAATTTGCTCTGATAGAAAAAAAGGTTACGCAACAGGAAGCAAGCGAGCAAACCACCGAGAATCCACCAGAGCAGCGGCCAGTCACGCTCAGGGAATACATCATTAAAGACCAGACCGACCAGCATCGGCGTCGCTAAATTGACCACCGTCAGCAAACACATACCGCCCAAGGCCATCGAAACCGACCTCCAATGTGGCCACAGCAATAGCAGTAATCGTTTGTTGGGCGAAGGATTTTCTACGGCCGGAGCCATGAGCTGTTCTAATTAATGGGGGTTCGAGGCTGTTGGCTAAATAAGGAAGGGTAATAGGTTGGCGGTGCAAGTTAAGCGCTGGTCATAGTCTAAGCTTTGTCAACAACGGCAAGAGAAAAGCAAATCGAAAGGGGTTCCCGCTTCCGCTACAAACTTTGCCTAAAGCTCGGGGGCTAAAACCACGCGGAAGCCGAGTGCATTACTCGTCACCTCCGGGCTGACCTCTTCGCGCGCCGCCGAACGGACACGAACCGCCGAATCTTCCCAACCACCTCCGCGAACCGCAATGCGACTGCCCTCTGTGCGCGGGCGTGGATCGACGAGTGAATCGCCGTCGAGTCTGCCATTATAGCGGTCAAGCGTCCATTCACGCACGTTACCATGCACATCGAAGAGTCCATATGCATTGGCCTGATAGCGACCAACGGTCGCGGTGCCATAACCAGCAGGAGCACGCAGCCCGTCTTTGCGGTCTCTCGGGTAAACGCCCCTGAAATGGCCCATCGAAGCATCGGCCTCGTCTCCGAAGTGGTATGGCGTGGAGGTACCGGCACGAGCAGCGTATTCCCACTCCGCCTCAATTGGCAAACGATAGACATAGCCCTCGGGCAATCGCTCCGCTTCGCGCTCAAAATCCGTCAGTAACTCGCAGAAGACTTTTGCTTCTTGCCAGGACACACTTTCCACAGGGCGCGCCGCACTCTTAAATTCAGAGGGGTTTCGACCAGTGACCTCCTGATACTCTCGCTGAGTCACTTCATACACGCCCGCCCAGAAGCCGTGCGTAAATCGGACACTGGTCTGCGGCCCCTCATTGGGCAAACGGGCATGCTCCTGCAACGGGCTACCCATCTGATATTGGCCGGAAGGCACCCACGCAAAAGGGATGTTGAAATAAGGAAGCGTCCAGCTTTGCCCCTCTGTGGGTCCAGGGATCGAGACAGGTTTTACCTCCCAAGCGAAGGTCTCGTTAGGCGATAGCTTAAAACTGCGCACCATGGTTAGGTGATTACGAATACGTAGCTCGAATTCGACTTCTTCATTAGCCGGTATCTGTACCTGGCCTTCTACCAGGCTCACGGGTTCCCCATCTATGCTCACTCGGGCCTCCAAGTTGCCTGGAATCTTGAGCTGTATCTGGCCAGGGCGTGGGATTAGAGCAAATTCAAGCGCGTAGTTCTCACGGTCTTCGACCTCTAAGGTCATTTCCTGAGAAAGGTAGAGCGGATGCTCCAGACGAATGCGGTGCTTACCGACAGCGACAAAACCAAGTGCTTTGTCCTCAAAAGAAAGCGGTACGTCGTCCAGAATCACTTTCAACTCATCATACAACGCGGTGGGTTTCGGAGCGCCCTCGCCCTGCACACTAACTTCGATATGCAATGCACCAGAAAGCGGCACAAGTTCGCCAAAATCGATTATCAAATCCGCCCCCGGCTTCACTTCGATTCGGCGACCGATCGGACGATATCCATCTAGCCGAATGACGACTAAATATTGATCGCTGGGGATGATATCGTCTAAAACCAGCGGAGTCAATCCAAGCTCGATGTCGTTAATGACGACACTCGCACCCGCAGGCTGACTACTAACAGATACCGAGGCAGGCAGCGGCAAAAGTGGCGCATTGATTTCGGAGACTGTGCCAAACTCAATTGCTTGATTCTCCAAAGTGCTGGGCTGGTAGCCTTCCTTTTTGACAAGCACCTGGTAGATGCCAGCAAAGATGCCCTTTTTAAGAGAAAAGGTGCCCTCCTCGTTGGCCACTCCGAGCTCGATTTCAAGCCCGTGGGTATCGATCACTGAGATTACGGCAGCGGGCTCAGTGTGAATTGCTATATCTGTCCAAGCCGGCTTGAGCTCGACCTGGAGCGCCTCGGGCGCTCTCACTTTAGACGGAATACTCACTCGCACGATTTGTTCGATATAATGTGGCGCAGTGAGTCGAAGCTTATAGTCGCCTGGCTGCACGGCGAGATTAAAGACACCCTGAGTCGCAATGAAGCTATCCTTAAACCCGACAAATTCGACCTTTGCGACCGATGGTTTCACTCGCAGTTCCAATGCGGTATTATCCGGCGAAGTCGCCAACTGCGCAACTTTACGGCTATAACTGACTTCCTCAGTATAACTAACGCTCAGGAACGATGCACAGATCGCGGTCAGCGTTAGCCCGACCAAGCCGATGAGAAAGAGTCGATAAATACGAGTTGCCTGCTCACCGCGTTCGACAATTCTTTTCGGCACTGGAATACAGTCAATTTGACGTTGAACGAACCCGGCCCCCTCAGACTGTGGCTCCTCGTCCGTCGCTTGCAACCCGATCAAGGCCATCTTGGAGGATTGATAGCGTTTATCCCTAACACGTTCGAGTGATTGCTCGAAAAAATCATTCCAATTCGGAGAAATATCTTCGACCCGCTTTGTCGGCGGCAGGTAGTGACTCAACGCTACCTTATGCCCCGTCAGCAGCCAATAGCCAACAAAGCCAACGGCATAGACATCCACTCGGGAATCTTCGGCCACGCCCGACTTATATTCGGGGCTCATGATGTCAAAGGAGTTCAGGCGACCGAGCGTCTTATTGCAAACCAGCGGCGACACGGAGGCGGAGACAATCGACTCAAACAAGTCCACGCCCATCGTGGCTTTGATCCCCAGCCCCAGAATCTGGATAGAGCCATCCTCTCGCACGTAAATCAAATCAGTATCTAGGTCTCGATGATCCACGCCTTGCGAGTGCGCGTAGCCAAAGGCACCGAGCAACTGAGCTATAATGCGAGTGGTCATCTTGGTATTCATGCCTTGCTGCCCGGGAACAGCGTGCGCTTCGAAATACTGGCTGAGCGTCTGCCCCTGGACTGGGTCGAGAAAGATACAGATGCGTCCACTGATCGTGGTGCAGTCGCGAATCTTCGGAATCACCTCGTGATCGAAAGTAGAGACCGTCTTCTGCAGGGTTTCGAGACGCCTCAGGAATTTCTCATTTCCCTCCGTGCGATGGTGAAAAATACCAACCGTCACATCATGCAGATCGCGAATATGCTGCATATGGTAATAATGCGCCAGCAATCCGGCACAGATGCAACGGACCACACGATAGTTGCCGAAACTTTCGCCAGTTTTAAGCACGCGATTCTTGATCTGCTCTCTTTTCTGAGCAGCTACGATACTTTCCGGCGGCGTTTCCTCGTTCTCCATGCAGTTACGCTAAGCTTTAGTGAACAAGGCTATGACGGAATCAACTATTGTTTCCACCGCAGCGAGCTTACCCTGCCCTTCGTAGCCACATGCCAGCATGCCGTGCTGCGGATCGATAAAGTGGCAGCCACGCGCTCGAAGTGTCTGGATATTGGCCTGAGTCGCTGGGTGAGCGAGCATCTTACCATTCATCGCGGGTGCGATCATCACAGGTGCGGATGTGGCCAGATGGATCGAGGTCAGTAAATCCGGCGCGAGCCCCTGCGCAAACTGCGCAATACAATGCGCGGTGGCGGGAGCGACCAGAAGCAGGTCGGCACGGTCAGCCAGCTCAATGTGGCCGGGCTGCCAACTCGCTCCCTCGTTCCACAAATCAGAGGCGACCGGATTACGCGAGAGCGTCTGCAAAGTGAGCGGATGGATGAAGCTACACGCGCCCGCCGTCATAATTGGGAACACATCAGCACCCGCCTCAGTCAAGCGGCTGGTAATATCCGCAGCCTTAAATGCAGCGATCGAGCCGGTGATTCCGAGAAGGATCGTTCGGCCTTTTAGAATGGTAGTCGTGTCTGTCACTGAAGGCTAAAATGGAGGTTAATCTCAATACAAACAAGACTCGATTTTAAGCTCAGTTGCGGCGATCAAGGCTGAACCGGAATACCCCGCTCCCCCAGAACAGAGTTCCAAGGCTACAAGAATACGTGACACTCATCAAAATCACATCCTTTTAGAGCTTTTGATTGGCATTTATCCTGCATGAAGGTAACTAATTGCCTCATATGCTACCTATCGACTTAGACGCTCACTGGAGTGAAATACGCCATCATGCCCATGAAATCGTGAGGCGCGAGCCTGCACTGACAACATTACTCAATGAAACCGTGCTAGACCGTGAGTCATTTGCAGACTGCCTAACTCACCGTCTCACACGCAAACTGGTCAACCATGCGACATCGATCGATGTGCTGCACGAGACTTTTATGGATGCATTCCTGCATCAACCCGTCATTTTACAACATGTGGCATGCGACATGATCGCAGTCAATGAGCGCGACCCCGCTTGCCCGAATGTGCTCACGCCCCTGCTCTACTTCAAGGGGCTGCAAGCACTGGTCTGCTACCGCGTGGCGCACTACCTTTGGAATCAAGGGCGCACGGAGTTTGCCCTCTACCTCCAGAGCTTAATCTCGGAGACTTTCGCGGTCGATATCCATCCGGCAGCGAAGATCGGCTGCGGCATCTTGCTCGACCACGCCACCAGCTTCGTCGCGGGCGAAACAGCGGTGATCGAAAGCAATGTGTCTATCCTCCACGAAGTCACGCTCGGCGGCACGGGCAAAGACCGCGGCGACCGTCACCCGAAGGTGCGCACAGGAGTGCTACTTGGTGCGGGTGCCAAGATTCTCGGCAATGTCGAAATCGGCGAAGGTGCCAGAGTCGGCGCGGGCAGCGTCGTGCTCAAGGATGTACCACCGCACACCAGTGTAGCGGGCGTGCCCGCGCAGATCATCGGCAAGACCTCGGAGGTATCGCCCGCGCTCGGTATGTGCCATTATTTGGACTAGTTTCCAACATATGAATCAATTTATATATTTAGCCATGGGCAGCTCTCAAGATGCACTCTGGGCGCTTTGTTTCGCCGTGGGCGCGGGTTGTTTGCTCACGGTGCTTTCGCGGCGGTTGCATTTGCCGACCATCGTCTTACTGCTGCTCGGCGGCTTCGCCTTGGGTTCCGAAGGCCTGGACTGGCTCCACCCAAATGCGCTGGGCGACTTCCTGCCGATGATCGTCTCGTTGGCGGTCGGGCTGATTCTATTCGAAGGAGCGCTCACGCTGGACATCAAAGAATTTAAGCAGACATCGACAGTGATCAAACGCCTGCTCACGATCGGCGTACTGATCACATGGCTCGGCTCGGCGCTGACAGCCTACTTGGTCTTCGATACCTCGCCAGCCTTTGCCTTGCTCATGGGCAGCCTCATCATCGTGACGGGTCCGACGGTGATCGTGCCGCTGCTACGCAGAATCCGGGTGCAGCAAAAACTAGGCAGTATTCTTCATTGGGAGGGTGTTTTGATTGATACGATCGGTGTCTTCATCGCGATTCTCTGTTTCGAATGGGTGGTCGAAGGCGGCGGCGCGGTGGCTGTACCAAGTTTCCTATTGCGAGTAGCAGGCGGCGCAGCGATCGGCTTTATCGGCGGATATTCCATCTACTGGATGATGAAGAAGCACTGGGTGCCAGATAACATTGTCAATGCCTTTGCCCTAGCCAGCGCGATGCTCATTTTTGGGGCGACCGAGCTGATCAAACCGGAGGCTGGCCTGCTCTCCGTGACGATTGCTGGACTAATCGTAGCTATCAAAAAGCCACGCCAGTTGCGTGAGATCAAAGCCTTCAAGGCCGAGATCGTGGATTTGCTGATCGGAATGCTCTTCCTCCTGCTGGTCGCTCGACTGGAGCTCCAGCAGTTCATCGATTTCTTCAAAATGGGTGGCGGCTGGGTGCTATTTTCCGTCATCCTGCTCATTCGCCCGATCAGTATCGCGGCCTCCTCGTGGGGCACGCAGCTGAACATCCGCGAAAAGGCACTGCTCAGCTGGGTGGCTCCACGTGGCGTGGTTGCGGCGTCGATGGCTTCGCTCTTTGCGCTGAGCCTGAGTGCCAAAGAAAACCCGGTGGGCGACCCGGCTCTGCTCGAATCTTTTGTCTATTCCGTGATCTGCGCAACTGTTTTGATCCAAGGCCTCTCAGCAGGAATGTTCGCAAAGGCGCTCGGATTGCAGCGCCCGGCGCCCAACGACTGGGTCATCATCGGGGCGCACCACTTCGGTCGCGAGCTGGCGCGAAAGCTCATGCGACAAGACGAGCAACATGTGCTGCTACTCGACACCAATGCGCGTAACATTGCGCTCGCCCAAAAGGAAGGCCTGCCCGCACTCCACCGAGACGGGATGGAGGCGGAAAAACTCTATGAAGAAGAACAAGCCCTTTTCGGTGCTGGCTACGTACTGGCACTCACGGACAACGTGGAGCTCAATCAAATCTTAATGCAGCGCTGGGCTGAAGAGTTGGACAACGAGAAAGTCTTTGGCTGGATCCCGCTCGATAGCCCGACCAAGGAAGACCAGCTCACAGGAAAATCCATCTTCGGCGACCTCTCGCGCCCCGCCGTGATCGGCAGCGAACTACTACAAGGCGAGAGCAGCTTCGAGACCGTGATCTGGGAAGAAGGCAAAAGCCTCGCCTCAGGCGACTGGCATCCGCTCTTCATTCGGCGCGGTAAACAACTCAAGGCGGTGCCGCAAGACGCTATGCTCAAAGAAATGGTCAAACCAGAAGACGAAGTCATCTGCCTACGCCGCGCCGAAGGCTTCCTCCTACGGGCGCTTCATAGTGGTGGCTTCCTCAAACTCGAATGCAACAGCATCGAAAGCCTCTACCAGCAACTCGCCCATGTGGCCAATGAACATGTGCCCACCATATCGGAAGATATGGTAATGGAACACCTCTCCGAGCAAGGCCGCATCTTCCCCGCATTTCTTGGGCATGGCATCGCGATCCCCCACGTCTATTGTGAAGACCTCGATTACCGCATCTGCTTTGTCGCTCACTTGAATGAAGCTCTCACCATACCTGGGCAGGACGAAGCGATTGACCTAGTCTTCTTTATCATTAGTCCGAAAGGCGACACCGATGGGCACCTCGCCACGCTAGCCGATATCGCGAAGACCTGCCGCTCCGACCGCCTGCGCAAACAGATCAAGGATGCCGAGTCGGTGGACGAGGTGGTGGCCGCAATTAGCGGGTGATTGATTTGACCTTAGACGCCGCAGGCTTGGTCGATGGCTTTGAGTTCGGCTTCGGCGAAGGGAGCTGCATCGAGGGCGGCGACATTATCCAGAATCTGCTGGGGACGGCTGGCGCCGATCAGCGCTGAAGTGACGACCTGATCGCGCAGCACCCAGGCAAGCGCCATTTGGGCGAGGCTCTGGCCGCGAGCGACGGCGATCTCGTTGAGCGCTTTGATCTGGGGGAGATTCTTTTGCACGCCCTCCGCATTTAGGAAAGGGGAGTGCTCGTCGGCCGCGCGGGAATCGGCAGGGATCGCGCTTAGATATTTATCGGTGAGCTGGCCTTGAGCAAGCGGGCAGAATACGATCGAACCGATGCCTTCTTCGCTGAGTGCGTCGGTGAGGCCGTCTTCGATCCAGCGATTGAGCAAATTATAGCTGGGCTGATGGATCAGGCAGGGCGTGCCAAGTTCGCGAAGGATCTTAGCGGCCGCGCGGGTTTCCTCGGCTGAATAAGAAGAAATGCCGGCGTAGAGCGCGCGACCGGAGCGCACGGCTGTATCGAGCGCGCCCATGGTCTCTTCGAGCGGCGTTTCAGGATCGAAGCGGTGGCTGTAAAAGATATCGACGTAGTCGAGCCCCATGCGGTCGAGGCTTTGATCGAGACTCGCCAGCATGTATTTACGCGAGCCCCACTCGCCATAAGGGCCTTTCCACATGTGGTAGCCCGCCTTGGTCGAGATGATGAGTTCGTCGCGGTGGGGCTTAAAGTCCTCAGCGAATATTTTGCCAAAGTTCGACTCGGCGGAACCAGCTGATGGGCCGTAGTTGTTGGCCAAGTCAAAATGGGTGATGCCGTGGTCGAAGGCTGTGCGCAGCATGGCGCGGGCATTTTCCAAGTCATCCACATCGCCGAAGTTGTGCCAGAGGCCGAGCGATATTTTAGGGAGCTTCAAGCCACTGCGTCCGCAGCGGGCATATTGCATGGAATCGTAGCGTTTGGAGTCGGCGGTGTAAGACATTTTATAAGAGGACAGGAGACAGAAAGCAGAAGCCAGAAAAAAATCAGTCGTTGCGCGGGGGCAGATCCAGCGCGTGGCAGACGGCACGCATCATGGTGTGGGCATCGACTTCGGCCTGAGACCAAATTTCGAGGGAGCGGACGCCTTGATGCACTAGCATGGAGAGGCCGTTGGCGGCGCGAAGACCTCGTGCCCGTGCTTCTTGCAGCAGGCAGGTGGCGTCGGGGTTGTAGATCATATCGTAAACCGCCCAACCTTGGGGCAAACGAACGACATCGAAGGGAGCTGGATCTTCGTCCTTAAGGCCGAGCGAGGTAGCGTTAATGAGCACACCGTGTACGGGCAGATCAGCGGGTGGTTCGGCCAGCGCGAAGGCTTCGGCACAGTCGCCCCCGGGCATGGCTTGGACGACGGCCATAAGCTGCTCCAAGCGTTCGACACTACGGTTGCCGATGTAGAGCTTGGCGCAGCCATCGAGAATGCACTGCACGGCAGCGGCACGCGCGGCGCCGCCAGAACCGAGCAAAATGACCGTGGCACCTTTGAGAGTGACGCCGAGATCGGCCTTGAGGGCGTTCTTCAGGCCGTACCCATCGGTGTTAAAACCGTCATAACCGTGTTCCCCCCAGACGAGGGTATTGACCGCCCCCATCCGCTGGCCATCGGGCGAGACCCCATGGATCAAATCCATGGCTTGTACCTTGTGCGGGATGGTCAGGTTGAGACCGAGGAAGTTATTTTGATGAAAAAGCGGCACCGCAGCGGCGAAATCCTCGGGTGCAATGTCGAAGCGATAATACGCCCAATCGTTAAAGCGGGAGTCGGCATTTCGCATCTTAGCGATGGCCGCGTTATGCATGGCAGGGCTGACCGAATGCTTGATCGGATGACCAATTACAGCCAGCGGGGTGCCCTCGAATTTCACTTTGCTGAGGTCTTCGAGGCTGTAGGTGAAATGCGTGTCCATGCCAATTGCGGTCTTCACAAGTGAAGCCCCTACAAAAATATTACGCGGGTGCGGGGGCTTCCTCGCCAGCGAGTCCACCTTTGTCGTCGTCTTTTTTCGCGACTTTCTTTGGTTTATCGTCAGCCTCGTCTTCTTCTTCGGGGTCTTCAACCACGAGCACTCGTTTAACAATCGGCGAGCGCATTTCGCCATACTTAATAATTTCAAGCACATGTTTGCCGTCGATCGTCTCGTGCTCGAGCAAGGACGCCGCAATCACATCGAGTGCGTGACGCTTATCGTTTAAGATTTCGAGGGCGCGAGCATATTGACTTTGGATCAGATCGCGCACGATTTGGTCGATTTTCTGCGCGGTTTCTTCGCTATAATTTTTGGCGCTGACTGCACCGTGCCCATGGTATCCGCCGCTCTGGCTCTCGCCGAGGGCAACCATACCAAGTTCGGACATGCCCCAATCGCACACCATGTGGCGGGCGGTTCGGCTGGCCATACTGATGTCGCCAGAGGCACCGCTGGTAATATCACCGAGCACGATCTCCTCGGCAGCACGACCACCCAAAGTGCAGCAGATGTCATCGATCAGGCGTCGCTTAGAGTGGTTGAGCGTATCTTTCTTCGGCATGAACATGGTCGAACCGAGACTTGAGCCACGTGGTATAATGGTGACCTTGTGGACGGGCATGTGGCCATCGTCGAGGATGCCTTTGATCAGTGCGTGACCGGCCTCGTGGAAGGCGATGATTTTGCGATCCTCCTCGTCCATCAACTTCCGGCGCTCACGACCGAAGGAAATTTTGTCGCGGGCCTCGTCCATATCGTTCATCTCGACGGCCTTCTTGTTATAACGGGCAGCGATCAACGCGCCCTCGTTCAAGAGATTGGCCAGATCCGCACCGGAAAAGCCGGGGGTATTGCGCGCGACATGCTCGAGGTTCACCTCTTCGGCGAGCGCGATCTTTTTAGCGTGAACAAGCAAAATTTCGTGGCGTCCGGTGAGGTCGGGCAAATCAATCGTGACCTGACGGTCGAAGCGACCGGGGCGCAAGAGCGCGTTATCCAAAACATCGGGCCTATTGGTTGCCGCAATGATAATCACGCCCTCGTGACCATCGAAGCCGTCCATTTCAACCAGCAGAGAGTTGAGCGTTTGTTCGCGCTCGTCGTTCCCCCCGCCGACACCGGAACCCCGGTGACGACCGACGGCGTCAATCTCGTCGATAAAGATGATGCATGGGGCATTTTTACGACCTTGCTCAAACATGTCGCGGACACGGGCTGCACCGACGCCGACGAACATTTCGACGAAGTCCGAACCACTGATCGAGAAGAAGGGAACCTCGGCCTCGCCGGCGACAGCCTTGGCCAAAAGAGTCTTACCCGTGCCCGGAGGGCCCACCATCAGCACACCCTTGGGAATCTTACCGCCGATGCGTTGAAACTTCTTGGGGTCTTTGAGGAAATCGACCACCTCGGAAACTTCCTCCTTGGCTTCATCGCAACCAGCGACGTCTTTGAAATTAATAGAGCCTTTCTCACGAGTCAGCATTTTGGCCTTACTTTTGCCAAAGCTCATCGCGCCCTTTCCAGCGTTTTTAAGCTGACGCACAAAGAGGAAATAGAGCAGACCAATGATGAGGAGAAATGGTAGAAAACTGATGAGTATCTCTTGAAAACCAGTGGTGGCAGGCTTCTCAGTGAGCACTTCACGCACGAGCAGAAAGTCGTCTTCGGTCAAGCGGCCACGCGCCGTGAAACGGATTTTCGCGGGAACTTCCGCAGCGGGTGTGATGCCGTCTTGGACATCGCCAAAGGCAGGATTCGTCATTTCCCCGCTGATGACATAGCCATCGCGCCCGTAGGAAGGCTCGGGCTCCATGACGCCAGCGTCTTGAGCGATTTGCCCAGCTTTGATCGCTTGAACGAGCTCGCTGATCGTCAGTTGTTTGACATTGGTTCCAGCGCCAGGATTGGCGAACCAGATCGTTAAAATAGCAGCAACGATAACCAGATAGACGAGCAACACCTTAGGCTGGAAGCGCTGTGGTGGGCCGTTTTTTCCGGAATCGTTCTTCTGTGACTTGTTATTCTCTGATGACATAAAAAGGTCAAAGTGGTTTTCTTGTTTGGTAAGTCAACATAAGAGCCTTCTTCGTTGAAGGCTTAATTTTACAGCTTTCAGCAGGGGGAAACCCCGGCACCCAGATAACTTCCTTGAAGATATTAAGGACAAGGGGGAGCGTCTTTCGTTCCGCGGGTGGAATGCGGCGATCAATGAACCAGTCTTTAAGCTTTTTACTGCCCGGTGCGCCGAGCGGGTAGAAACGATCGCCAGGTTGCCAAGCTCGCAGCTCGAAGGACGGTTCCCCCTCGTAGGCGATGATCGCTTCAGTCTGTTGATCAATCACTCCGGAGAGGATTCTTTGGCGCAAGTCCGCATCGAGCTCAATCACCTCGGCTGCGATGAGTGCGCCGGTCGAGAGAAAGGCCGGTTCGCCTGGCTCCAAGGTAGTGGCTTGAAGCATCTGCGGAGGGGACGCGTCTGGATGCTCCCAACCGAGCGTATCTGCATTAATTAGGATAAAGTGTGCGCCTGCACTCATTCGATAGAGTTCTCGGTCGCTGCACAGGGTCTCGATCAAAATATCCATAGCAGGAGCGCCAATGGAGCCGATCAGTCCGTGGCCGCTCAACCACTCGGCAAGCGCCCGGCGCAAGAGCGCAGTAGGCACGGCACGGAGCAAGCCACGCTCAAGAGTAGGCGCATGGGCGTAGGCTGCAGGTAAATACTGGCGAGCGAGCACGTCGAGGGCGGCGGCGTCTTCCTCGAGTAAGCAACGGCTGCGAGCCGCCCCGACGGAGGGGTCGCGCCCGAGGGCTTCGGCCAAGTCAGGGATGATCTGCTGGCGAAGGGCATTGCGTGCGATGCTGACGTCGTCGTTGGAGCGATCTTCGCACCACGGAATCCCAGTCGCGTTGAGCGCCATACGAATGTCTCCTGCCCGGAGGTGTAAGAGCGGTCGTAAATGCGTGGGTTGCCCATCAAAAACAGCGACTGGGCGCGGTGCGGCCAGCCCGTCTGAAGCGCAACCCCGGGCGATGCGCTGGAGCTGTGTCTCGATGATATCATCTAGCTGGTGGCCGAATACAATGTAATCACAATGGTGACGCTTAGCAGCGTTGCGCAAAAAATCGAGTCGCAGAGCGCGCGCCGTAGTCTCGGTAAAGGCCGCCTCATGCTCAGGGCGGGCACCGCTCAAAAAAGGGAGCTTAAAAGCCGCCGCGAGTGATTCGACAAAGGCCGCATCGGCATCGGACTCCTCGCCCCGCCAGCGGTGGTTATAATGGGCGACATTTAGCTGGAAGCCAAACTCATCGGCACGTGCCAACAGCAGGCAGAGCAGAAACACCGAATCCGCCCCACCCGAGCAAGCGACTAGGACATGCTCGGCGTGGCGAAGATGCGCTAAGACCGACGGTTCGACTCCGCCCTTATCCAAACGCTGCTGTAACGCGAGAGCGGCTTTGGGCCAATTAATCTTCTGTGGACTGTCAGACATGAGACAGAACTTACGTGGCAAGATAAGTATGGCCACGCAGGAGCTCGGCATATTCATCGAGCATTCGGGTGCCCTCGCGCGGCTTGATCTCGTCGGCCTTGGTCGCGCGGTCGATCTGCTTCTTCATACGGCGCGTGAGGACGTGACCGTCGTATTGAGTGAAGCCGATCACGTCGTTGATAGTGAAGCCCTTGATACTGTCTTCGATGTAAAAGCCGTCTTCTTCGTCGTCTTCGAGGAAGACATGGACTTCATTTACACGCCCAAAGAGGTTATGCAGATCGCCCATGATGTCCTGGTATGCACCCACAAGGAAAACACCGAGGTAATAAGGCTCCTTGGGCTTTAGTTTGTGGAGGCGAATGGTGTGGCGGATGTCTTCGACATCGGTGAACGACGAGACTTTACCCTCACTGTCGCAGGTGATGTCCACCAGCGTGGCATCGACCTCGGGGCACTCGTCGAGACGATGCAGCGGCGCGACGGGGAAAAGTTGCTGGCATGCCCAATGATCAATGAGCGACTGGAAGACGGAAAAGTTACAGACGTATTGCTCAGCCATCATTTGCGGCAAACTCTCCAGATCTTCCGGGGTGTAGCTGCCGTTTTTGGCCTGATCGCAGAGTTGCTGGCAAGTCGCCCAGTAGAGCGAATCAGCCTGCGCTCGCTCTGCCAGATCAAGATAGCCCAAGCTGAAGAGGTGATTGGATTCTTCTTTTTTCTGTAAGGCGTCGTGGTAGCGCTCCAGTGCAGTGGAGCCGTGCGCATTATCAAGGATCGCCTGCAAGTCGCGCAAAATGGGGTTCACCTTCTTACGCTTGGGGGCAGGCTTTGGTGGCACAGCGGTTTTGGAAATACGGTCGCAGACCTCAGTGATCAAGATCGAGTGCGGTGCCACAATGGCGCGCCCGCTCTCGGTCACGATATCAGGTACGTCGATCCCCGAATCCTGGCAGACTGTCTTGATGTTATAAACGACATCGCGCGCGTACTCGCGCATGGTGTAGTTCATGGAGCTCTCGTAGTTACTACGGGAGCCGTCGTAATCGATACCTAGACCGCCACCGACATCCATCAGCTCCATGGGGAAGCCCATTTTCGAAAGTTCACAGTAGAAGCGCGCCGCTTCGACAGTGGCTTTTTTAATGGTTTGGATATTCGGCACCTGTGAGCCGATATGAAAATGGATGAGGCGCAGGCTATCGGTCAGGCCAGCACGTTTGAGACGCTTGGCGGCATCGATAATCTCGGGGCTGGTCAAACCGAACTTGGCATCCTCTCCAGACGAACTCGCCCACTTGCCTTCGCCCATGGTCGCAAGCTTGATGCGGAAGCCGATACGCGGTGTGATCCCGAGTTTCTTCGAGATTTGGATGATACGCGGCACTTCACTGAGTTGCTCGACGACCAGATAGATTTCCTTCTTCAGGCGCAACCCTTGGAGAGCGAGGCGGATAAATTCGTCATCCTTATAGCCATTACAGATGATCAAAGACTTGGGGTCTTTATGCATGGCGAGTGCAATCATCAACTCCGGCTTGCTACCGCACTCCAAACCATAGTTAAAGGGCTTACCCGCATCCTGAATTTCTTCGACGACTTCGCGCAGTTGGTTAACCTTGATTGGAAAGACTCCGCGATAGCGACCTTCGTATTTCTCGTCTTTGATCGCTTCGCGGAAGAGTTCGTTGAGCTGAATCACGCGAGTGTGTAACAGATCTTGGATGCGCACGGTAAGGGGCGGCTTAAGCCCCTTCTGTGCGGCCTCTTTAACAATGTCGTAGATACGGATGCTGCGCTGATCGCCCAGCGGGTGTACCTGCATGAAACCATTGGGATCGATGGAAAAATGGCCACCACCCCAGCGCTTTAGGCCGTAGTAGTTCTCCGAATCCTCGACCGACCAGTGTGGAGCTTTCTCTTCGTGCGATGCTGTCATAATATAAACTGCTACACTATCTAGATGGGGTGCCTGCGATGCAAGCCACACAAAATCTAAATTTATACGCGCTAGACCAACTCAGCTAAACTAACTCAGAATAGGCCTCGGCCTTGAGTAAGGCTTCGATCTGCGAAACATCGCTGAGGCGAACCTTCAAAAGCCAGCCTTTCTCATAGGGATCGCGATTGAGTAACTCTGGCTCGGAATCGACTGCTTCATTGATCTCAAGCACTTCGGCATCCAAAGGCATATAAAGATCCGACGCAGCTTTCACTGATTCGACGACGCCAAAGGTGTCGCCGCTGCTGAAAGATTCTCCGATTTCTGGGAATTCAACAAAAGTGATATCACCTAGACTCTCCTGAGCGTAATCAGTGATCCCGATCGTAGCCGTGCCGTCACCGTGAAGTCGGACCCACTCGTGGTCTTTAGTATAGAGAAGGGCTTCGGAGACTTCGCTCATTCAGTCTAGGGAAAACTCGGTTGAAAATATGAGAAGCGCAGGAAGCACCTAGTCGCCTAGTCGCCTAGTCGCCTAGTATTGAGACTCGAAGAACTCGATAATTTGCTCAATAATATACTTGTGCTCAAGCGGGGTGATATCGCCTGCCTCAAGCTGACGGTCAGCCTCAAGTGCTTGTTGCGCCATGCGCTCGAAAGGATCGGCACCAGTGGAAGTCGGCACTAGGCCACTCTTTAACTCAGCCTTCATCGTGCCAGGCTCGAGATCGACGTAGTAGCCAAGATCTTCTTGCAGGCCAAAACGAACGAAATTCTTCGCTTTATCATTGGGCACTGGCGCGAAGTATTTCACCGCAGGGTTGAAACCAGCCTTTTCGAGGCGAATCTCATGAGTCACCTTACGCGCTAGTGCGAGTTCCATTGGCGTGATGCCTTGGGCTTCGCCGTCGATGTAAACGCTCGCCTCCGTGGGAAAGGAAAGAATGACAACTTTCTGTGGGACTCCGCGCTCTAAAGAGGCGCAACCAGCAAAAAGTAGCGAGCCAAGACCGATAAGAAGGAAGGTGAAGTGTGGGGGAATTTTCATGCCAGTAGCTTAATAGTTGTTGAATTAATATGAACCTTATCGCCTAGAGTTAAATGCGGTCAAGTCTTTAGCTAGGCTAGATGATAGAAACTTTACGAGGAAATTTCTCCCAGATAATACTTGAAACTAAGTGCAAGACCGCCATCAAGACTACCAACCGTGTGCTTGTAGACAAGAAACATGTCAAAACGACGTGACTCAAGATGCACCCTGACAATGACTTTTGCCTTTATCTTCGCCATCGCCTTCACCATAGGCATCTCAGCGCTTTGCTCTGTATTGGAAGCCATGGTTTTGAGCACCACAACTGTCGAAATCGAAGGCTTAAAGAAGTCTCATCCTAAGCGGGGACATCAGTTGGAAAAGTATAAGCTCGGACTCGAGGAGACCAGCTCTGCGATCCTAAGTCTGAACACCATCGCCAATACACTGGGCGCAACCATGGTGGGCGGCCTAGCCGTGCAGATGTGGCCGGAGGATAGTAACATCTTGCTCAAAACCTCGTCGGCAATGGCGATGGCGATCCTCTTCTTCTCGGAAATCATTCCAAAAAACGTGGGGGTGCTTTACCGCCCCACCCTGCAACCGATTCTGATCTTTCCGCTGATGTGGATCTGCGCATTGATGGCGCCCATCTCAAGGGTCGTCGGATTCATCGTTCGTTTTACTCTGCGCCCGAGTAAGACGATCACCGACAGTGACGAAGAAATCTTACTGCTGGCAGACAAAAGTGCTAAAGAAGGCACCCTGACAATGAATGAACGCGATATGATCAATAACGCGCTCAACCTCGACGAACTGCTGATCAACGAGATCATGACGCCACGCACCGTGGCGTATGTGATCGACGGGCAAGAAACGATCGCCTCGCTTCTCAAGAAAAGTAAGGACATCCCCTTTGCGCGAATTCCGATCTACGAAGATCAAACTGACAACATCACCGGTATCGTGCGACGTAGAGATATACTAGGCGCAATGGCTGAGGGTAACGATACAATCCAGATTAAAGAGTTGGCCAACGAAGCCATTTTCGTGCCGGACAACGCAGCGGCCTCCGACGCCCTACAGACCTTTCTCAAAAACCACCAGCAACTTGCCATCGCGGTGGATGAGTTTGGTTCGATGTCCGGTGTCATCACAATGGAAGATGTGATCGAGCAGATCATCGGTCAGGAAATCTTCGAGGACGACGATCCTGCGATCGATATGCGCGAACTGGCACGCCGTCGACAATTCGCAGAGAAGCGCAAACAGCGCCGAGAGAATTAAGACGGTTAACCCGCCTCATGTAGCGCAACAGGGCGAGCCTGACATCCTCCATGGTCACAGGCTTGGTAACGAAATCATCCATTCCCGCATCGCGGCAGGCCTCGCGCGTCTCCCCCATAGCGTTGGCAGTCAACGCTATAATGTAGGGTTGCTCATCAATAGACAACTCGTCCCGGATCTCGTAGGTGGCTCCAATGCCATCGAGTTCAGGCATCTGTAAATCCATTAAAATAAGATCGAAGCGAGCTGCCTTAACCATATCCACCGCTTCGCGACCATTCTTCGCCCACTGCGCAGTCAGGCCAAAGCGCTCGAGAATCTTAGTGGTTAGCTTGTGATTCGTCGGATCATCTTCGACCACTAATACGCGGGGCAACGGATTGAACTTCAGCTCGGCATCCTCGAGCGACTCATCCGAGAAGCTCGGAGCTGCCGCCTCAGATCCCATGACCTCCTCGAAAAAGAATGTAAAAGCAGTGCCCTTACCGCACTCACTCTCGACAGAAATCTCGCCTCCCAGCATCTCCACGATGCGGCGACTGATCGCTAATCCCAACCCAGTGCCTCCGTACTTACGAGTCGTGGAGGAATCTGCTTGAGTAAAGGCGAGAAAGACATCCTCGATCTTGTCTTCTGGAATTCCAATCCCAGTATCCTTCACGCACATATAGTGTCGACGACGATTCAGCTGCGTGCTATCCGAAACCGACCAGACTTTGACGTAGATTTCGCCGCTTGAAGTAAACTTCACGGCATTGCTAACAAGATTATTGAGCACTTGCTGCAACCTCGTGCGATCAGAGTAAATCGTCTCTGGAACCGAATCTGCGACCTCGACATGTATCTCGACACCGTTTTTCCGCGCGCTGAGTTTAAACAAACTCGTCACTTCATGCACGACCTCTTTCAGATGAACAGAACCGAGTTCCAAGTGCACCTTGCCCGCTTCAATTTTCGACAGATCAAGTATGTCATTAATTAGCTCCAGCAAGATATTACCTGAGCTTCGAATCGAATCTAGGTCTTCGTGCTGCTCCTCGTCCAAATTGGAATCCTGCAGCATTTCGCTAAATCCGATAATGGAATTTAGCGGCGTACGTATTTCGTGGCTCATGGTAGCCAGGAAAGCACTCTTTGCGATATTGGCTTCTTGTGCCGCGTCGGCCAGCTTGCGAGAGCGCACGGTCGCCATCTGAAGTTCCTTGGTGCGCTTGCGCACCTTCTCTTCCACCTCGGCATAGCTACGACGGAGCTTCTCCGTCATATCATTAAATGCTCGAGCCAAATC